>Ga0099825_1009446_pt1 | contig 11130 bp, 10 predicted proteins | sample SiratroredBW_FD_76838 | JGI IMG/M metagenome (GOLD analysis project Ga0099825, IMG submission 76838) | Root nodule microbial communities of legume samples collected from California, USA - Siratro red BW | ecosystem: Host-associated > Plants > Roots > Nodule | place: USA: California | collected...
CACCGAGAAGCCAAGTATTTCAAATTTGAAATCATAGAGAATCAAACCTGTTGGCATTTTTTTTTTTTTTTTTCCTAATTTTTTATTTGTTAAAGTTGTATCTTAAAAAGGGAAAAATGAAGATTATATTTGTTTTTTTTATTTTAATTTTTTTTTATATTTGTTTTGGTAAAAATAAAAACATTTTTTTTAAAAAAACCAATATAATCATCCATTTTTCCTATGTTAGGTAGAATTTTGACTAGTAAAAAAAGTGCGAAAAAAAAAAAAAAAATGCCAACAGGTTTGATTCTCTATGATTTCAAATTTGAAATACTTGGCTTCTCGGTGTGAAAGTTTCTTAATAATTAGAAGAATAATCCACCAAAAAGAAATCATTAGAACACATATAATTAATTATCAAAAGTTCAGATGTGTCTTCTAATAACTAAGTACACAAATAAAATTATATAAAAAAACATGCAGGGTTAACGAGACATTTAATTTCTAAAAAAAATACAAATATTAATTTTAGTCTTCGATTTTTAAAAACGCTGATTTTAATCTCTACATAATTTGAAAAAAGCGTTAGCTTTAGGTATTAGAGTTCATAGATTTTAAAATATATGAACGAGAATCATTTATTTTAAAGGTTGAAAACAAAAAGGAAAATCAAAAACTAAAATCACGGATAACTTAATTATATAAGCTTTTATGAATAATATTCAAGATACATTCTGTAGCACATTCTTTCACTTAAATGAAACGAGTTTTTTATCAACTTTAAAAATTATAAAAAGAGTTATATTAACAACATATTTGATGATATTATTATAAAAAAAAGTAAAAAAATTGTTAATTGAAATTTCGTGAGAGTTACGTGAAAGTGAAAATATTTAAATATTTTTAACAAATGTATTTATGGTGTATTCTTGAACAGGTGAGAGTACTAATTAAATATAAATTGTAGTGAAAAAAGGAATTTTGTATAAAGTAAAGGAACTGATTCTGAACATTCCAATCCCAATGAGCCAAAGTAACTTTTATTTTAATAATGATAATAATTTAGTGGAGATGGTTGTGTTCTTAGATCAAGATCGCATCGAGATGAGCAGTGCTTTAGAAATGTGTCATGTGATGTGCCAACACAATTAACACTCGAAGGATACCCAGCATGTGATGAAAAGTAAATTTTGATCGTTTCACAAGCTACAAATATATTTTTTACCATAAATTGTTTTCTGTTTGAGTTTGACAGAACTATCATAAATGGTAAGGTTTTTTAATATTTAATTCTACTGAAAAGGTATTTATTTAATGGTGTTTATATCATAATGGTTAGTTTTGTTGTTTTGCCAAAGATGGTTTTTGGTGATGATGAGAAATGTTTTGGACATTAGAGAGAGGGAATATAGTGATTACGTGCCGCAACCATCATGCTATAAGCCATAACCATTCGTATTTCGTAATGTGTCTCTAACGCTCGGACGCAATAATTTTACTAAAGTTCTTCTTCCGACAACCTTTGTATATGGATCTTTTTTAGTTGCGTGAAGTATTAAGTTTCTAATATTCTTCATATCAAGACGTAGAGACTTGTAAGATTCCTTTTTAAATATCAGAAATCATCGTAATGAAATCTAAATTCTTAGTAATGAACTTCGACTATGATATTTTGGATCTACTTACATAATACATAATACTTATAATAATAATAATAGAATGGAGAGAATAAAATAATACTTCTTTTAATAGTTATCCTGTATTTATAGGTTTTAAAACTTTCATAGACGATCACTATTTAAACATAAAATCTTTCTCTGATAAGCTCTATTGAACTGATTATGTGGTTGATCTGATTTCATATTGAATTCAGTTTGGGAATTCATGATAATCAAACACAGATTCTGCTAAAAGAAACTTGATAAAATAATATTTATATTAATATTAATAAGAAAATAAATAGTGGATAATTTTATGGTTTTGTTACACAACCCAACCAAAACTAGTGGAAGCGTGTCCTGGTGCAGGAGTGGGTGAAACTTTTAGTGGCAGAAACAACATTGATGGAATAGTGGGTCACACTTATACATGAATACGTACTCGTTTGGGTTGATGATAAAAAAATCAGTGAATTAAAGAGAAAAAAATAAAGATTATTTAAAGAAAATAGAATAAAAAAAGTAAAAAAATAAAAAAAAATATTTAATTTTATTTTATTGTTTATCATTATTTTAATTATTTATTTTTATTATAACAAATAAATTTGGAAATATCAAAATATATTTTTCAAATTAAATAACTTATGACAACTACATCTTACACCAATCATAATATATCAGTACAATTTGATATAAGATCAAGACAAAATAACTTTTAAATAATAATTCTTAATATAAGAACTTTTCTAATGACTCCATTTGTTTAAGTAAATAATAAGTGAAACAACAATATCTTTTAAATTCTATAACCTATTATCATATCATTCCAAATATTTACTATTTTCTTGTCCAATAAATTCATTTCATTACAAAATCAACTCGACTCTATTATTTTCAACATTCAAACAGTTTCTATAATTTCAACGTATATTAAAAGTAATATAATTAATAACAATTGATTATCATTTTAAGGGAACAAACATATTCTTTATATTTTTGTCAAACATCATATAATAAGTTACAATATGTAAAATCTCTGCTTTTAAATAAATATATTATCTGTTTTATCTTATTTTAAATGTAAGAGTTAAAAAAATTTACACTTTAATCCTTGTGTTTTATCCAAGTATATATGTTGCGATTTTGGAAATGAGGTTTCTACTCCAAATTGTAAAATTTATACTTTATATTAGATTTTTATCTGAAGTTATATTTAAAAATATTTTTTAATAATTTAAATGAATTTATTTTTCTAAAAATATTATAAATCGCATAGTTATACTACGAGAGAAAGAGAACAGTAGATTTTTCAGTATTTGTTTTCTAGGAAATTTGACAGAGTGATTAAAACATGTTAAGCTTTTTTTTTTTTCACAACTCTTTAATTTATAAATTCTTTCTTAATTTTTAATAATATATATGTAACAAGTGATAAATATACCAATATATTTAAAAGTATAGTTTCCACTAGTATGTAAAATTGTTATTGCATCGTAAGAGATGAAATAAAAGAGCAAATTGTGAATTATTAGACAAATAACATAAATACAAAATCACTTTTTTAAATAAAAAAACATTTAAAGAAAATCCAAAATCATAGAAATAAGATATATATTTTAAAATATGAAACTAGATGAAGGCATACTCTATTTTCACATTTTAAAAATTTTGAAATATATATATATATATATATGGGCCAAGCGTATTTGGGCTATCATGCGGGTCTTGCGAGTCCAAACACCCTTCTGCAATTAAAGTGGTCCCTAACCACACAGGGAAACAAAGTGTAATAAATGTAACAAAAACAACAAAGTTTAATTAAAATTTTGCTGTAAGATACAGATGGAACAAAATATATTTCTGACTAAATAATAATAAACCGTACTTATGATGTTGATAAAAAACAGTAAACAAAATTATGACTAAAATTATTTTTTACCCTTACGCTTTTAGTCATTTCCTCTTAGGTTATTTAAGCTTTAAAAGTTTCATTTTAATTCTTTACCTCTGTAATGCTCCTCGGAAGGGTGCATTTATAAAATGTACACCAACATCCTTAATATTTAAGAATTAAAAACTTAATTTTAAAATAGTAGTGGTTAAAATTTTATTATATATTTAAAACAAACGTGTCACAATGTCATATGCGATAAAACTAATAAATATGTTTACAAAATTAAAAGTGGACAGAGATCAAAAACCTATTTTTGAAAAAAATCTAATGAATTAGAATATTTTCGTGACAGGAAAAAATAAAAAATAATGAGAAAATAAAAGTTAACTTATTCAATAAAAATAAGATCTATTGATGTAAATATATTTTATATTTAATTATAAATTATTATGTAGGAGAATTTTCATAATTTCTTTAAACATGCTACCCAACTTGATTTGTAATTAAAAAAAAAAGTGTAATGCATTCACTAAAACCGATGCAACATGATGGGCATTTGGTCTAGTGGTATGATTCTCGCTTTGGGTGCGAGAGGTCCCGAGTTCGATTCTCGGAATGCCCCTTTTTTCCATTTTGCAATAATGCACTCATTACATTTTGTGGTCATTATTGTTTTATACTTTTTAACAAAAGATCATAATTTCTGATATTTGTAGGAAACACTCTCTGCAGGAGAAAATGTAGGATCGATAGGGTGTAATAACACAAATATTGTTGCAGTTTAGAAAGAAAAAGAAAAGGAATTATGGTTTTCTAATAATTTAATGGACTATGATTTCAAACATATTCAGTTTTTGTATTTTTTTATCGATCTGTTTTTACTTTCTTGAAGTTAATTATGATGAAAGTAGAGACAGAGCTATTTATAAGAACTAAGCTATATTTATAAGAATTATCTATAAAATATATAATGAAATTTCTCATCTAACATGTATAAATTGTTTTCTAATAATGTTTTAAAGTAATAATACATAATTTACATTAAAAAACTAAATAAAATAAATGAATTATGATTTTCTAAGAATTCATGGTCTATGATTTCTTATATATTTAGATTTTTATTTGTTTATATATGTGTTTTTACTAAAGTTAACATGACGATGAGAATAAAAATAGAGCTATTTATAAGAATGTTATCTATAATATTTAAATTTCTCATTTAATATATATATATATATATATATATATAATTTTTTTCTGTTTTATTTTTAATAACGTTTTAAAGTAATAATACACACTAAAAACTAAAAAAATGAGTTAAAGTATAGTGAATAAAAAAAAAGAAAACAGAAAATAAATAAGAAATAGTGGAAAATATTAAAAAAAAGTAATAATTCACATCTTATTTATAATCAAATTGTAAATATTTAAAATGACTAATTCTATATAATTATATTTTTATTACAACATAACTTTAATACATTGTATAATAAATAATGTATATAATTATTTTACTACAAAGAGAGGATGATATAGCGATAGATGAATCATTGCTGTATTTTTCTCATTTGTTTGAACTTTTATTTATCGTTAACCCTCTTTATATCAGATTTTGTGGTGTTTTTTTTTTAACACATTTATTAGGTAGGTTAGTAATAGGGTTATTGTAAGACTGCCTTATTTGAAATTGACTGCTTTAATTTAACCCTTACATTAATTTTAATTATCATCTTACCACATACCAACGAATTTAACAATTTAAACTGTGTCATTTCATTTGAATTTTTAACTGTGCATGATGCAGATGGAAAATTTTAAATAAAAAAACTATATTTTAATATCACTATTCGTTAATGATATCTATTTTACACTCGATTCATTTAATAAAATATTATATAATAATAAAATAATAATTTATTTTAACATCAAATAGACCGTGTAGAATGTGAAATAGCACCACGATAAATAAAATATGGTGATGCAAATAAACCAAATAACTTTACATGAGAAAAAGCATTGCAGTTAATTGTGCAGTGAAGTTGGTAAAAGAGAGCTGAACCCAAACTGAAACTCACACTCTTCCAATTCTGGGAGGAACAACTTCTGAAATTCCAACGTGGATAACTCCCGTGCATAGCAGTTGAGTTGCGCTTACAATTATCGTGATTGTTTCTAAGGTTCGCTGCAAAAGTATTTGGAAAATTCTAGTTATTATTATTATGTAAAAAAGAAAGACACCACTTCAACTTTTTTGTTCATTTATTATGTTTTGTTCAACTTTTTTTTATTTATAAACTATGTGGGACTTCGACTAGCAAATATATTTGGTAAATGACAAATTCTTTGGCAGTGAATTGAAATTCTAGCATTGAAGCTAAGCTTACCAGGTTTGAGTCGGTCCATCCAAGTTCAATCTCTTTGCATGCAAATCTGAAACAAAATAAGTAGCAATCATAAAACATTTAGTGTCTGTTAGAATGGTAGAAATTTGAGTAAATAGAAAGCAGAAAGCTCACCCCATGGCTAGTAGAGTGAGTGCCCATGTAGTGAGAGAAGACATGGCCGCTGCATGTAAGTTGGGAGCATCCCACTGGAAAATGTTATTGAGTCCAGTGAGTGAGGTGGTGAACCCCACAACACCACAAATCAGAGACAAGATCACGAAGAAACCAGTTGTCATGTTTCCCATTGGAAAATATATTGGAAATATTCGTGCCGGAAGGGACAAAACAGATGCTACCATACAAACAACGCAGAGTCAGCAAACACACAAAATTCAAATCAACCAACCAATACAACACTTTTTTAATTCTAGTTTTCTACTCTCTTACCTGTTTCACCAGACCTTTGAATCCCATGATTCACTGCCCAAGAAGCAATCACAAGCACAATGAAATACAACACAAGATTCAGTGCCAAGAGGATTGAGGCCACTGATTTGGATCCTGAAGCCATGGCCCTTCAATTTCAAACACCGAAAAATCAGAACCTGTCCTTATTTTGTGATCGGAAGGTGGGCATGTATATATATAAACCAAGATTAATTCTTGAAATTGTATTACTAGAATATTGCTGGGAAAGGTTGTCCAGTAATGTGGTTGTTCTTTGCTCTCACCATTGAGAATAAGTTTCTTCTATTGAAAGAAATGGCTTGTATTCTTTGATCATGAATTGCTTTGCCTCGTTAAGAGGAAAGGAATTTTATGGTAGCTTAGAAGGGAAAACTTTGTGTCTATGATTATGATGATTAATATTATAATCAGAGTGAGAAAAATCCACAACACTTTAAATAAAATATGAGATTAATTATAAGTTTCTTACAGCTCACTCAAAACACAAGAGGATAGAGAACAACTGCAAGTGCTTGAGCAGAAGATCATGTTACACAGCAGAAATGCATAAAAGTGTTAAACTTTACAGCAAAGGATGTAAAAAAATAGTCTAAACTCCCATAAATATTAAAGACTAGAAATAATACATTGTATTTATATTATTATTATTAGTATAGTAATATGCTAAGTATTTATCTTAAATAAGCCATTTATATTGATATAGGATAATATTAAATATGCAAAGAAACAAAGAATATTCAACTATTTACAGAGATCACATCAAGCAATATATCTTTTAGGATAGGCTCTTCACTTCCATGGAACAGGGATAATAGCAATTTGTTCCACTAAAATAGATTTAATAACCATAGATCTGTTTGGTGATATTTAGAAGGGGAGACTAGTATGAAGTAACAAAGAAACAATTTAATTTGTCTAAAAAATAACACAATTAAATAACTAGAAGATTTCATATATAAATTCAGCTGCTCTTATATATTTCTCACTTATTCTGATTCAATACAGTATTATAAATATTGGGCAAATTTATCAAACACGGTTAATTTATTTTCAAATCTACTAAACTGTATAGATTTAAAAAAATATCAATATAGATAAGTCATGCTTCAAACATGACTTCACATTCAAGAGATAATACTCCAATACGGGACTTTAAATTCTTAAATTTTTTTAACAATGGTGAAGTTATTAATTTTTTAATTTTTTCGCACCGAAGAAGATGCTATTCTATTTCTTTTTTCTTTTCTTTTTAGTGAAGTTGAGAATGAAAAAAGCACTTTAATATTTTTAGAATTTGAGCTTTCGTATTTTATTTGTATTTCATTTATTATATTTTGTACATTTTTATCTGATAAATATAAATGGAATAAACATGTTATATATATATATATATATATATATATATATATTTCTCCGACGAAAGAAAATTTGTAACTAAAGTCCAAATTCGTTACAAACTGGAAATTATCATGGAAAAAATTCATATATTAATGAGGTATAGGTAATACTTATATACAATTTTTTTTCATAGAAAATGTAATGACTAGTCACTTTGCTTACAGAAAAGTCATTAATACCTAAGAAAATTATAAATTACGTACAGATGTATTGATTACATATAGAAAAAAAATTGCATGTAATTAACATGAAATAAATTATTTTAAATAAAAAAATTATAAATTCTTTATGTAAGTAATATTTTTAAAAAATATGTCTAATATATCTAAATTTGTTTGTACTCATATAGCACATAATGAAACTCTAAAAAAATAGCTAATTTGAAATCTGAATCAAGTTTTAACAATACATTTAAATCAAGTGCTAACATAATTCAAAATAATAGTTAAAAACATATAACTTAAAATTAAGTGCTAACAATACATTTTAAAATGAAGCTCCAAGAACATATAATTGAAATCAAATTCTAAAAATATAATTTAAATAAAATGTTAACATAGTTCAAAAGTTCAAAACTAAATTAAATGCTTAATAATTGAAGTACTTAGTATGTTCATGTTGGGGCTTTTTTCCCATTTTGATGTACTTTTCAATTTTAATTCTCAAAATGAGTAGAAAAAAATTTATTTACTAAAATAGGCAAATTCTGCCGGATAGGTATATTTTCAAACGGGTCAAAATAAAAGTGACATATTGACTATTTCAATTAATGACATTAATTAAAATAATTTCTCTCTGTGCAATCATTTTTTTAATTATTTGATATTATGATTGTTAGGTTTAACCATTAATAAAAAAATAATAATCATTATATAATAATAATTAACAAATAAATTTTTAATTATTTAGCACTATGTTCTTTACTTTAACAATTAACAAAAAAATTAATAATAATAATTAACAAAAATATAATAAAGTATTAAGACATACAAATTTATTTTAAATTAAAACAAAATAATATAATGATAATACTAATAAGAATAATTCATATGAATTTAATAATAATTATTATTATTTTTTAAATTAAATCTATATGAAATTATTCTTATTATTATTATTTAAATTAAATTCATATGAATTTAATTAAAATTATTATTTTTATTATCATTATGTTATTTTATTTTAATTTAAAATAAATTTATATATCTTAATATTCATGTTATAGTTTTGTTAATTATTATTATATAATAATAATAATTATTATTATTATTATTTTGTTAATTGTTAAATTTAAGGATCATAGTATCAAATAATTAAAAAATGATTGAAGAGAGAAAAATAATTTTAATTAATGTCATTAATTGAAATGACCAGTATGTCACTTTTATTTTGACTAGTTTGAAATTATGTCTATCTAACTGGCAGAATTTATCCATTTTGATAAATAAATTTTTTTCTACACTTTTTAGGAATTAAAATTAAAAAGTACACAAAATGAAAAAAAAAACCTCATGTTGCTCTTGATCTATGTGGTTTTGTTCTTAGTTGTTTGTTGTGGTCTCTTTTATGTTGAGGTCGGTGTTCTTGTTGAAATGTGATTCAAGAATCAGGTTGAAAGAAACAAAAGCATAACAAGTGATTATAATTACCAACTTAAACTCTTATTATTCTCTCTATAATTCTAAACTTTCTCCATAATTCTAAACTTGTTGTTTTAAGTAGACAATCTATTATAAAACTATAAGAGATATTTAAATTTTCATGATACAGTGAGGTTATTTTCATATTTAAAAGTATGGACAATTAAATCCTGTAGATCTAACCTTTTTTTTTTTTTCCTTTTACAGTAAAACCCAACTTTTAGTTATTATTCTTTTCTTTTACAAGGTTTACTGGAGATAATTCTATTTATCTAACATACGATGCCATATCTAATCTAATTTAAGAAAATTTACTTTCAAATTTCTTCTGTTATTCAAATATATAAATTATATTATGTAAAAATTATAATAAAAAAATAATATCAAACCTCTACTACTACTATAACATATATAATACATTTAATCCCGATTAATATACAATCATTTTTTATTACGTGGATTTAAAACATAAAGCTTAATTTACACTCTAAAATGTTATATAAAAATAATTTGTACCTATACTATTAATAATGAAAATTTTGTATTAGACTGTTTGCATATATCTTATAACATTTTCTTCTATTTTTTTTTCTCACAACTAACAACAAGTGGATGTAAAAACCAATACCCTCTCCTCTCACAATCGTAAGCACAAATCTTATTTGCGTTATATATATGTTATGATCTGAGTATAGCTTTAATGTTTCTAATATAAGGATGGGTTTGCCATATATAATATTTAGTTTAACTGATTAGCAAAGTATCTATATGATTAAGAAGGATTGGAGGTTTGAATTAACAAACTGCAAAATATCTACTTCAATGTGAATATACATACATTCATAAACCAACATAAATTACTAGCATTTTTAAATATAATTTATTTCATAACATAACATGATGAATATTTTAAATTTTAAACATGACAGGGAGACTTGTTCAAATAATGGGATGAAGAAATTTAAGTTAAAAGATAACAGAGGAAGACAGATAATTTTTTTTCAAAATGAAAAGTGTGTATAGAAAGAATGCATATTACTTTTACTTAAACAAAATAATCTTCTGCAACAGGGTATTACTATTTTTTTTAACGGAAGGGTATTACTAATTATTAAAATTATTGATTAACGGAAGGGACGATAAAAAAAACTAATGTAATGAATGAATTTATAAAGGGATGTATATGATGAAACAGGGAAGAAGACAAGGCGATCAAACCAATATTCGCATGTGTCTTCATGCATGGAACTCTACAACCACATGTATTATGATGAAACCACTTTCAATATTGCTCAGTCACCACATGTCTTTCTTCTTGAATCTGCAAAACACTATTTTGACTAACAAGCAAGACCCATATTCAGGGGTTTTATATTTATTGGTATCTCCGTAGCTTACACGAACTTCACCATCAAAGCTTAGAATGATTCTGCCACATTCATCTAAAATTCAAATTTACTTCTGTTTTAAATATAAAGAAGAGCCAGTATGTAGCTACTAGATCCCCTATGTTCTTCCATGGAAAAAAGGTACTATTTCTCTTGTGTAAGGATATGATAAAATTTGGTTAGTAATTTTTCTTAGTAATTTTTTAAGCTTGTTTGGAATTCTTAGGGTTTTCATTGTAGGGTTTAGGTTGTTGCAGGAGTGGGGGAATTGGTTATAAAATTGACATTGCAGGTAGGGAAAAGTGGTGGTTGCGATGC
>Ga0099825_1009454_pt1 | contig 11125 bp, 4 predicted proteins | sample SiratroredBW_FD_76838 | JGI IMG/M metagenome (GOLD analysis project Ga0099825, IMG submission 76838) | Root nodule microbial communities of legume samples collected from California, USA - Siratro red BW | ecosystem: Host-associated > Plants > Roots > Nodule | place: USA: California | collected...
AATATATATATATATATATATATATATATATATATATATATATATATATATATATATATATATATTTGCATATAGAACAATGTAGATGGAATAGGAAAACATTTTTGTTGCAAAAAAATGGGAAATGGTACTTTAACATATCCACTATCTAGAGGTGGGGAAGCCAGTCAGTGGCGTCATTTGATTGACCTTTGGGTTCTCCATATCACATTTACTCATTGGTTTGGTTTTATTTGCCACATGTCAGTGTTTTACAGACTTCGATGAGTAGCAGGTAGCGCAGCCATGGGAATGCAATGCAGCAAACAAATCTGTTATCACACTTATCAAAAATCATCCCCTAATTCATGTTTTCTTTTGTTGCTATTTTTGTGTATATTTGTATTGATGATTAGAGATTAATTTCATTTAATACGTAAATATTATCAAATATGACGTGTTTTATAATAAATGTCATGTATTTTCATCCCAAAGTTTGATTAAGGAATTCCATTAGGTGTTATTATATTTTTTTCTGAGAAGTTACGGCAACATCCATCACTGACACTTATTCTATTATTTATTTCGAATTGAGACTTTAACTAACCTACACAACGAATTACATAGTCAACCAAGTGCTGCCAAATAAACAATTTTATTTGGGGAAAAGTAGAAAAAAGCTGTAATGTATAATGGTAAATAAACAATTGAAGTGTAACGACAGAGGTCTGAGTTGCTATAACGTTGTAATAATTTCCATGCTTGATTTGACATGCAAGTTTGAAAAATCAATCATTTCTTGACAATCTTGTTGCTTAGTAGGAAGTAGTACAGCTGAAGCCAACTTTGGTTCTAGTGTATTGTATTTCGACATAGTCAACATTTGTAGAGACAAAAATAATTTTATTGGTTTAATTAATTAATGTTGTAGTGTGATGAAAAAAAAAAAAAAGTGTTCAGAGGAGGAAGAGATGACCACTTACCTCAAGACTTGGCTCAAGGTTACTTCACATCGGAAGTGGGCCTATATCTTGTTTGATACAAAAAAGAGAAAAATAGAAAGAATGGAAATACAAAAATAAGGAAAACCTAAAGTAAAAATTTATAAATATTTTATTAAAAAGAAATAGAAAAAATATGAGAAAATAAATCAAGAGATAGATGAAAATACATGAAAAAGTATAATAAATTCTATTATTTTTAATTTTATTTTTTCTTAAAAATATTCCAACTTAATTCTATTTATTCTTTTCTTCTATAATTCTCTCTTGCGAAACACATGGTGCTTAAGTAAAACTTCCAATACTACTCTTTCATGAGTTTACATGAGAAAATGAAAAGAGGTGTATATCTAACGAGACCTTTGCACAAGTCAATATGAATCAAAGTCTATACGAGTAAAACACATTTTCGACACGTCATATAACTTTTAAGTTTTAAATTATTTTCAATTTTAATAATGACTTTAATGTATGAATATCTAATGTGATTATTATTATATTATAGATATATTAAAATCATAGAAATTATTATACAAATATTAAATTTAATTTTCTCAATTTTCAATATATTAAACATATAATATTTTTAATAAATAATTTAAATTTTAAATTATTTAAAAGAAAGATTTAAATATTAAATAAATTAAAAATAAGATTTAAAAAATAAAAAATTAAAAAAAAATAAAAAATTTTTTTACAAAAATCTAAATTATTTTTGAAAAAAAAAAAAAAAAAAAAAACTCTTAAAAGTAATTTCATATCATAAAAGAAAAAAGTAAAAGAAGAGAAAACATAATTATTGCTAAAAAAATTCTTAAAATAGTTTAGAATAATGGATCCGAATAAGTTGTTACTATAAAAAAGATAAAAATAAAAAATAAAATCCAATGAAAAATATGTTATCTAAAATCTCACTCTATTACTTCTTGTATGTTAGAACTTAAAAAATTACATATAAAAGTAATTTATTTATCATAAAATATTCCAGAATAGAAAGTATTCTAAAATAGTAATAGAAAAATTACATAGAAAATGAAATAGAAAAAAAAATACTAATTCAAATCAATTATATGTGCATAGTTTGTTTCCTTAACGAGTATATAAAGTTTAAGTGCACAAATCAATTAACATGAAATTATTTTAGGTTAATTAGAAATATTATTATCAAATTTGAATTTTAAGTATATACTTATATTAAATATCCAAAATTCTATTACCATAATTATCCTACTAGGTGGAATAAAATTGTTTTCTGGATTTGAGAAATATGTTCATTTTGTAAATTTAGTAAAGCTTTTGTTTGCTGCAGTGGTTTACTTTTCTGAAGAAATTAAGTATTCCTTCAACAGGTAGGGGTTAAAGAATAAGCAGGAGGGAATTGAGGTAGTTAAAAGCACATAATTCAACTTAAATAAAGAAGATAGGGTTGGTTGGTAGGGTCATAATCAAGCTTGAAGCAGCTATGGTTCTGATGAAGCTGCTCTAATTGTCATATAGTGAATGAGGATTTGGAACATTGCAGAACTTCCTCTTGGGAAACTTGTTGGTCGTGAAAAACGAAAATGAAGTGTTCAATAGTCCTACAACTTGACTTTTTTCATCTTATGATAGGATTGGTGCATTGAACAGTTACTACTACATGTGCATGTAGGTCCTGTTTGGCTTATTAGGTTGATGCATGACCATAGTGCATGCACCTTGACTCAAACCAGTATAAGTCTGGCTACCTTTACTCAGTGTCGCCAATTTATATATTTTTTTTTAAAGATGAATGGTGTTTTCAGCAAATGATTTTTTTTTTAATTTGGTTCTTTTTAATTTCAGAAATAAAAATTAATCATTTTTGTCTCTATTTATTTTGAATCGTAGAGTAAAAACTCCATTAATCTATTTTCCACATAGAAAAATTAAGATCACATATTAATTTCTCTATGCACAAGAAAACTCATGTTATCACATACATTCTTTAAGAACTTGTTTGTATAAAAACTTAATGAATCAGCACTCTTGTATTTAAAGACTGATTTAAATATTTAATCTAGAAAAATTCTATTAAATCTTAGTCAATTTTTGTTTTTAAGTTTATGAGGTGAAGTGGAGAGGCACGTTGTGGTGTGATGACATGCAAGTCAAAAGCGAAACCCAAAGAAAATATAGCAGAACGTGAAAATGCCAGATGTTTGATATAGATAGAAAAACAATGCTACCTGGTGAGCATGATTTTATAAAAGCATATTTTATTTACTTTTAACCAAATTACGGGGAGAATGACGTCAATTCAATGTGTCTGTGAAGTCATTTGAAGCATATCTAAAATTAAAATTTTATTTTCATGTCATTTAGATAAATTTCTTCAAGAAATATTTATAAAATAAAATAAGTAATTGAGTTTTTCTTTCATGAAGTAGAATCAACTCACACACTCCAGTTACCAAAGCAAATAAATGAGAACAGTTTAGTATAAACTAAGAGTTGTTGGTACTAAGAATGATTAAATTAGTCATAACTCAAAGGGCTTGTTTATTGAGGTCGAATGTAATTGGGCACAAAAAGAAACCAGGACCAGAGGAGGATCAAGCAGGATTCATAGTTGGAATATAGGTAGTAGAATCCTGCTATGAAATTCAATATAGGTTATCATTTTTTTTTTTTTTCATTTTTTGGTAGAGAAAAAGGGATCATGTGTATTTATAGGGAAAATTTTAATTTTACAAGCCTATGTAAATATTATAATACAGGTCTTTTTACCAAAGCAGACAAAGTTTTCAATTTTCAATTACTTACACTTTGTTTATAGTTTTATTGCGCTTTCCTCAGATTTTAAAAATGGTGGATAGTTCAATCTCTAGTAAGCAACACAATGAATGATCAATTATTCAGAGACGAGTTTGATTATGATATGGCCCCTGAACTTCTAAATCCTGATACTTACCTCGGTTAATTCACCTAATTGGTTGTTAATAAGGAAATTTGAGAGATTGAATTAAATATTTATTGGATTGGAGGTTATTAATTTATTGAAATTGATCATCAAATTTGTAAGATGAATCACATGGTAGAGAAAGAACTGGGATAACCAATTTTTAGAGGATAGTCAAATCTTATCCCATACTAAGCTGTTTTTACTTTATAATTGTTAAAGGGATGCAAGTGAGTGGCTTACGGTACCATGTAGTTACATGAAGATGTCTCCGATTTTTTTATTTTTTATTTTTTAAGTGGATATTTATAGATATTCGTGTATATTTTTTATATAAAGAAATAAGATTATTAAAAAATCATTATTTAATAAATATATTTAAATATATAAGTTTAAACAAAATTAATGTATTTGAAAAAAAACTTTAGTATTATGAATTTAAATAAAAATAAAAATATACACAAATATAAATTCTAAGTTAATGTTTTGTTTACTAATAATTTTTATTTAGTTACTTAATCCTTCAAAATATATCAAAATAAAAATCACTAACATACATACATTTAAGATTGGATATAATGATAATTTTAGTGGTTTTATTAATAAATGAATGATTAAATTACTTTTATCTATTACTCATTGACTATATATTCTATTGAAAATATAATTTCTTAATTAATGAAATCAGAATTTTTTTTGTCAAAGAACACATAATGGACTAATTGTGTGTGTTTTTTTATAATATTTTTAATGTTGCAATATAATAATCCATTGTTAGGTTATATAATTTTTTCTCTTAATTCTTTTATATAATAAATAAATAAAATAAATGATTATGATAAATAATTAAATAAAATCATATATAATAAAAATATTTCCTGAACATTATCTCTATGTATTTTTCAACTAAAACAATTTTTATTTATACTCTATTTCTCTTTTTTTTTTGGCTATACCAAATTAAATATAGGTGGAATATATTAAATTTGATATAACATAAGTTTCATACAGTAAATGTAGGTTTAAATATTTTTTAGTTCTTGCAAATATATCAACTGTTACTTCTATCTAAATTTATTTTCTATGATCTGTGTAATTTTTAAATCTTCAGTTTTATTTCTATATTAAAAAGTGTTTATATGACTAAAGGAATTTCTACAAGATAATGTAACCTTACAAGATGTTTATTCACTAACGTCATATATTCACTAACGTCATATGAAGTGGCACACAATTTTTTTGTGGTTGATACTAAGAAAAAACACCAAAAACAATACTTTAGGAACTTACGAGGTAGTGTTTATTTTTTTATTTTTTATTTTTACTCTTCTTCTCCTTTTAGCTAGAAGTTAAATAGCTTTTCACAATTTTCATTTCTAAAAATATCTCATTTATATTATAAAAAAAAATAGCTCAAAAGGACTTCTCTTTTTAAGACAACAACATGCATGTTTTTGGCTAAAACTGCATTTCAAAAAAGAATTTTTAATTTAAAAAAGTGATAAAACAAACTATTATTTATAAAATAAATAGATCAACACCGCACTTCGTATGTTTAAAATTGATAATGATAATATTTTGAAGTGATAAGCTTTTATAAATATAGAAAATAACATCATTGGATAAAGTGCATATACATATCCAATATCCTCTAGAAAAGGAAGGGCATTATTTGTGTCATGTGTCATAGTTTAAAATTGATAATGATAATATTTTGAAGTGATAAGCTCTTATAAATATAGAAAATAACATCATTGCATAAAGTGCATATACATATCCAATATCCTCTAGAAAAGAAAGGGCATTATTTGTGTCATTTTTCATAGTAAACAATTCTAAACATTTTTGGTTAATCAACTTCAATAATCCACTCCTTCTTATCTTCAATAGTACCGTTTTGAATTCCTGAAATGATATTGTTCAACTCTTGACAAATAGTTTCAGAACCCGTTCTATATTCCATCCTGCATGTATACAAATTAATGTTTCAGCCAAATTTAGATGTGTGTCACCACCCTTCACATCATCTTCTAAACAATTGTTATAAAACATACTGTAGTAACAAAGTCATATTATCTAAAAGGAATTAAAATTTAAATTTATCTATAAATAAAATGAAATAATGGATCTTTTAGTAATAATTATTATTATGTTATTAATTTAAATAGAAATAAGATTTAAAATTATATTATTTTATAAAAGTATGGAAATTTAAAAAAAAATTATTAAAATTAAGATATATCATTTTTATAAATCCTGTATGCCAACATTTAAAATGTAAATTAAATTAGTTTAGTGAGGGTGCAAAGTTTTAGAACTTAATTTATTTAACAATAATGCATCCACAAATTAAAATAATTTTTTTTTACTTTAGTTAAAAATGATTTTAAATAAAAATTATTTACAAATTAAAAATTATTATTTTAAATATAAAAATGAAAGAGATTAGTAGTTGAATGTCATTTACTTTAACATGAATATTTATTTAAATTTTAGTGAAGTATAAATATTATTTTATTATAAATACAAAAGAGTTATGTGTTTATTTTGAAACTATAAGAAAATAGATATCATTTAATATTATTGGGAGAAATAAATGTTTAATATAAGGATAATTAGGAAAGAAAAAATATTATTCCTTGTTTATATAATATTATTATGAATATTTTGAATCAAAACTAACTTACTACCCTGCATTTACATTTTCTTAGTTACATATGTGGATGACTGGGTGTTACTGAGTTAGGCCATTATTTTACCTTCTATCCTGGTATGTGATACTCCCTACAGGAGCAACACCTACAGCAGTTCCTGTGCAGAAAACTTCATCAGCCTCCATCAATTCATCCACACCAACAACACGCTCTTCTACCTGAACCAAATTCCTCAATGTAAAAGCTTATTTCAAAGACAAAGTGACAAAAACAATACAAAACTTAACTTTGTGAAATCCACTAGCCAAAATATCAGGCCAAAAAAACTGTCTTGTGTTCAGTTTTGAGCTTTTTTTCACTCTCCAGCTAAATAATTTTTTTATCACTATTTGTGTTATCTTTGAAGCAACAAGATAGATCGATCAAACTCAGTATTTATATACATAGGAAATTTAGATAAGTTATAGGATCAGCACGCACTTGAAGGATAATAGACAATTAGACTGAGGAATCTTGGGAACTTTAAAGAGTATTAAGCAGGAAACTATTAAAGGATAAATGAATATTAGGACCTGTTATCACGTAAGAGTCACATATATGTAATTATATAATACCTGATAGCCAAGATCACCCGCAATTTCGATTGCACTTTTTCGGGTTATTCCGGAAAGAATAGTTCCATTGGTAGCAGGAGTAGCGATACATTTTCCCTGTGAAGTGTAAGCAACTAGTTAAATTAGTCTGTTATAAACGTATATGGCTGAAGATTTGTCCTTAAAGTAATTTTATTAAATCTTTTAAAATGTGCACAATTGATAGAAACAGTTACATTGAAGGGGAAGATGAGTAATTCGAAGAATACCTTGGCAATAAAAATGTTACAAGAAGAGACCTCCTCCAGATTTTTCTTGGTGGCTGAATCAAGGTATAACACATCTGAAAATCCTCTTTTCTTGGCTCTAGTTTGTGCCATCAAAACCTACACGTCAAGACCAAAAGCAAAATTGAGCACTCTGTTTTGCATAAGATCTGAACCCTATCTATTTCGTTGGTGATGTGTTAAAACGCATACCGGTGCATAATTGGAAATGGTTTTAACGTTTCCGGTGCCGCGGCGAGAAGCACGGTCAAAATTCTCCTCCACAAGCAAGTTGAGCGGAGCCGAACCCTCCTGTGGTGCAAATAAACCACAAGAAATGTTCAAGAGAAATAAATTGAAGTAATTGAAGTAATTGCAATGTGTAGCTTAGATGAAGAAAATGAAGTTTGACAGACCTTGAAATAGTTGCGAACAGGGGAAGCATATATGAGGAATGTGTATTCAGGTGCAGGAGCCAAACCCAAAACTGGACCCGTTCCTAAGAGCAGAGGCCTAAGGTACAAGGACCCTTTTCCCGGTGGAGGAATCTGCTTAGCTTTTACAATTATCAGTCCAATTACACATTGTCTGACATTCATTTTTAGAATTGAAACCGGAAGCAATTAATTAATTTTCGTACCCAACGTTTATTGGCCAAGACAGTTTGTTTCAAAGCATGAACAAAATGGTCGATGGAAGGGGACGCCATGCACATTCTTTCTGCACCAATCTTCATGCGAATGGCATTTTGTTCCGGACGGAAGAGTAACACACGCCCATTTTCTTTTCTGTATGCTTTTGTGCCTTCGAATAATCCCTGTTTTCGTATTTCAACAACAATTCCACCGTTCCAACAAAATTCAGAACTATTTCTTTTTTCAACTTCTTGCTGTATCATATCACTTTTCATTTATCAAATATAGGTTTTTCCTTCTTCTGTCCTTTTTCTTTTCAGGGGTTAATTAGCAGCATCAAAGGGACAGTGGTCTTCAAGAAAGAGTATGCTTCATATAAGTCATCTCATGAATCTTAATCATGAAACTACTAAATGAAACATAAATGCATGCGATAGGTTGGAATCATAAAAATATTCAATATATTTTATATTTAATAAATATAATGTTAGTAGAAGAAAGTATTGTAAGAAAATTTAAAATTGTTTATCACTCCATTCTGGCACTGGTTGATTATTCATTTTAATATTTGTTTAAATTGAAATGTTATTCATTGTATCGCACAGGTAGTTGATTAACTTAATTGTGTCTACATAACCGATAATACTGTCGTGCACATGTTTTCGGCCCAACTTGAGGTCCATGACCTAACTTACCTAAACCTTTGTTTTCGCGTATTTATTTAAAGAAATAATTGATTAAAGAAAGCTAAAGTTGGATAAGTGCAGAGTCTTTAAAGTTTAACAAACTATCTTATTTAAATAAATATAAATTATATTTTTAAGATAATATTCTTATATTAAATTGTATATCTATTTGCTTTTAAATACTAAGCATGTTGGCTCACAAATAAAACATAAAATTAATAAAAGTATGTTTAAATTTAATGAATAAATTATATTTAGCTCTAATAAATTTAACTTGTTTTTAGTTTTGTTTCATGTTTAGAGTAATAACTATTTTATATTTTACATTTCATATTTTTTTAATATATATATTTTTTTCATTGACTTATCAGCTCATAATTCTATTTAGATATATTAATTTTATCTCAAAAAATTTATTTTTTTAATATATATATTTTTTTCATTGACTTATCAGCTCATAATTCTATTTAGATATATTAATTTTATCTCAAAAACTTTAATATACAATAAATATATTTACATGTTAATAAGTGATACTACAGTTTAAAAGGCTATACCAAAAAATAAAACCGAATAACATATCAAACTTAGGCTTTAGATTTCTAATGCAAACAAAATCCATTTGAACAAAGTCTTACCCAGTACTATTTTCATTCCTACTTTTATGAATTTATTAATTTATTCATTCAATCGTGTTTGGTAATCTCAATTGCTTATAAACAAATTTTGCTACAATAAAATTACTTTTTTATGCGAATTTACTTTAGTAGTTGTTTCCAGGAATTTTTAAATTACTTGAAGCTTTTTCCTTTTATCAGTACTTTTTTTTTGAAAACCTTTGTTTTTTCAAACTGAATATGATGTTTATCTAATTTTATATCTACAAGGCAATTTGAAAACTAACTATACCACATACTTTTAAATCGATAGCTTAGTTTATAAAGTCCAACTCAGTTATAAAAGTGGGTTATAAACTTTTAGTGAGAATATCAAACACGGTCTTTCACTGGTACACGTCCATATCCTAGAACCAGATAAGGCAACACATAAATAAAGTTAAAGCAAAAGTTTCCTAAGAAGAGAATACCAAATAGAATTTGAAATCATACACACCTGGCCATAATTTAGGACTCCAGCTGATGGACTGAGTTCGATGTTGCCATAACGACTGAGTTGGCCTTCTCCAAAATTTTGGCCCTCACAACATTTAGTAATGTACATATAATCCGTAGGCCTCAATCCAAATCCAAGGTTGTCCCAATCCACATCAGCATACTCATCATCACTGTGTTTGTTTTGTTTTATTCGAAAAAGAATATAAAAACAAAGTGTTATACTCAATACACATCATTCTGGAAAAATATTCCAAATGGGTATTGTGTAATCATTACTTATATTGCTAATAGATGATATAGTTATTATACCTGTAAGTAGGGTTGGGGCTCTCAAGAGGGCAGGGCTGAGAAGCAAACCAATTGTAAGTTCCGATCTGTTACAACATAAATTTGTATTCAGATAACACTTTAAATAAATGTTTTGATCAACTTCACAATATAGTACCTATACTCTTCATTTGTCTTTAGGTTGTGGGAGTAGAAGTTTGGTGCCCAATTTTTTCATTTTTAATACATAGATTTGTTATATATAAGTTCTGTTAAATTCTTTACTTTTGAGATAGAATTTTGTTCAAGAATCCATTGTGAATGACATAATTCAGATGGGTACAGAATTAAATATGAACTAACCATATTTGATATATATAATGATAAGCTAATTTAGATTTTAATTAAATACAATTGACTAAACCAATTATAAAATTAATAGATTATTTAAATGATAAATTTTGGATGGGAATGAACTCAATGTGATAAACACTCCACTTTAGTGGAATATAAAAATGGAAAACGTGGCAGATACTTATAATTTGAGAACACTAAAATGAGAAACGAAAAACACTAGAAACGTCTTCCCTAAATATGAGGATAAGGAAGGTGGAAAATGTGCACATGACCATTGGTAACGGAGCCAACCAGAATTAACAACAATATCTGCAATTTCATTTGTTGATGATAATAAACTTTCATTTAATATTGTTCACTGGATCACGCATCCAGACGGAAATAGAAACTAGTAGTTGAACGTGTTTCTTTTTTCTTTTTTATGTTATCGTATAAAATTTATATAGAAACACAAACTAACCCAATACGAAAAATACTTATGTTTCCTGAAACAGAAAGAACTGACCGTCTCGTATAGGTTTTTTGGGACAAAATATTTAGAATAACGAATTCAAATCAAAATCAGATCTCAAAAACTATATATATATATATATATATATATATATATATATATATATATATATATATATAAAAATATATATATTAATATTAT
>Ga0099825_1009460_pt1 | contig 11121 bp, 6 predicted proteins | sample SiratroredBW_FD_76838 | JGI IMG/M metagenome (GOLD analysis project Ga0099825, IMG submission 76838) | Root nodule microbial communities of legume samples collected from California, USA - Siratro red BW | ecosystem: Host-associated > Plants > Roots > Nodule | place: USA: California | collected...
AGAAGTTATGATTTTTAATAATTTGGAATCAACATTATTAAAGAATAGAGGAGTATAAACTAAAGTGCGGTGAAGAGTCTCAATATATTTGATGCTAGTTGTGTGTGGAACTTATAAGATATTTTAATAGTATAATTAATTAATAAGATAAATAGTAGTTATAAAAATATATATTTTTTTGTATGAATAATGGAGAGGTGAGGGTGTTGATGCGTACACGTGTCCTGACAATCTCACCGTCTTGGCTTTCAAGAACAGCATAGAAGCAACACGAAGCACTCTCTTTCTCTCTCCTCTCTCTCCTCTCTCTCTTCTCTCTTCACTCTGTGACTCTCACAGAAACTAGACCGAGAAATATAACCCAGAAGGGTTTCATTCATCAAACCAATTTCACTTTTCTTTTCTTCTTCCATTTTTCACAAACTTTGCCTTCTTCCTTGCTTTTTGTGGTGTGATCGCTGCGATGTACGTAGCTTCCATGCGTAAGTCTTTCAAGGACTCCTTGAAAGTCCTTGAAGCTGATATCCAACATGCCAACACCCTGTGGGTTTTCTCCTCTCACTTTTTTTTTTTTTTCTGGGTTTATGTTTTTAACTGTCGTGTTCCTTCCCATGTTAAATTTTTATTTTTTTTAATTGAATTTAAGGTGATCACTGCTGCAAAAGGTTGGTGGGCTGTCAATGGTTGTTACCTTTCCTTCTTTTTTATGAAAAAAATCTTTTTTTTTTCTCTCGGGGATAAGTGGTTGGTGATTACTAAGTGAGGTTTTTCTGGATACGATGATGATTTTCTTCTGGGTTTAGCCCCCCCTTTTTTTACACGTGTTTGCTTTTTTCTTCTGGACTCTGGTTAGTTTTAATCCCTGAATATTCCCTTTACAAATAGGGTGCATTTAATGTACTGTAAAGCGTGGATAATTTGATTTTCAGTGTTGATTATTCTTATATATGTCTTTGTGTGCCTCCCTGGTGTGGGGAAGTTTATGTGTGTGAAAAATTGTAAAAACATTTAGGGAGTGAATTCCCTGAGTAGTTGTTTCATTGTACGATGATTTTGATGTGAAATTATGGCTGCTTAATCTCTGAACGTTATTGCGTCATTGTATCTATTATTACCTGCTACACTATATGGTGACAGGCTACATAACATTTATTGGTTCGGTAACAGGTAGTGTTTGTGATGTGCTTGCCGCGAAATATCTTTAGAGAAGCAAGCTAAATGCAATGGTGTCCTTTGTAAATATTGCAATGATATTTCTGTTTCAAATATGAATATAGTAGTTAGTTATTGGTTGATGATGTAAAAAATTGGGATATGCAGGGCGTCAGATTTTCCAAGGGAGTATGATGGTGCGTGCCTTCAGATGAGAATGTCATATAGTCCAGCTGCGCACTTGTTTCTTTTTCTGGTGCAATGGACAGATTGTCATCTTGCTGGAGCCCTTGGACTGTTAAGAATCCTAATTTACAAGGTAAGGTGTTTTGATTTTTAGGTGTGGATATTGAAATGAGGGACTTGGACCAGATCAAGAATTTGCCTCATGTTGTAGGTCTATGTGGATGGGACAACCACCATGTCTACACATGAAAGAAAAGCAAGTATCAGAGAATTCTATGGTATATCTACCCTTGTTTTTTCAATCTAAGTGTTAGTTTGCATTTTAGTTTTGTTCGTTGTTGACACGTTGAATTTCTTCTCTGAGCAGCTGTCATTTATCCCTCTTTATTGCAACTTCAGAAAGGTATCACTGATACCGAGGATAAGAAGCAAAAGGCTGTATGCATGGAGAGGTATCGCAGAAGAGATGATGAGGATTATAGACAGTGTTCTGACATAGACATTGAAAGAGAAGATGAATGTGGAATATGCATGGATATGAATACTAAGATTGTGTTACCCAACTGCAACCATGCCATGTGCCTCAAATGTTACCGAGAATGGTACTTCATCCAACAAATTATCTCTGTCTCTCTGTTACTATATGCACTCCGCGTTCTTTTACAAGCATGTAGATGTATATTTATTTGACTTGTTTCTACCACGGTTTGGTTCTGTGTTCTCTAACAATAAACTCTATGTTTATGGTTTTTTTATTAGATTTGCTGATTTCATGGATTATAAATAGAGTCACTGCTACAAAATGACTACAGTATTTCAGCCGTAGTAAAATGCAAATCCGTTTAGCCTGCTTAGATTGTCGAAGGTTTTGTGTTTGTTCAGTTTGTTTTGGTCGTAATTATTTGTAACCTTGTAAAGTGTCTTGCCAATGGTGGGTTTAAGTGGTGGAAGTTACAAGTCTCACAATGAATGTTCTGTGCTTGATTGCAGGTGCAATTACACAATAGGCACTGTGCATTTGAAGGTTTGGTTGTCACTTGTTATTGCTGCTTGAATGTGAATATTTATTGTAGTAAAACAAAATTAGTATGTGTAAAATAATCTATTAGAAGAAAACTATTTGGAACTGATATAGTTTGCTTAACTAGATGGCTGAAGAATGTCTCTTGCATGCATGACTCCTGAATGTCACTTGGTTGATTAGCACAGTAATTTCATGTTGTTAAAGTATTTTATAGGTTTAGTTGAAGGTTGAAGTGATTTGAAAATTTTTGCAGGCGAACTATATCACAATCATGCCCATTTTGCCGTGACAGTCTGAAGAGAGTGAACTCAGGTGATCTGTGGGTATTCACGGATAGAAGGGATGTGGTGGATATGGCAACAGTGACAAGGGAGAATCTGAGAAGGCTTTTCATGTACATAGACAAGTTGCCTTTGATTGTTCCAGACTCCCTTTTTGATGCTTATGACTCTCACATTCGGTAAGTGATTGCAACAGACAGATTTTAATGTATGTTGTTGTCTTGGATCCCTTCCACTTCAAGTTAGTGACATGAAAGCCAGAACCGGAGTCGGCAAATTGAGTTCCTATTATAGAGTTGCAGTACTTTCTTCCCACTTCTGGTGGCAGAAGTATCCAGCCCTTGTCATATTGTGGGCTGGTGGTGAAGTTGAGATGCTAAATTGTATCTATCTAGCTAGCTTATTTGTATATCCCTGTACAGATCAAATTAATCACTTATTAACAAGAGATTTGCACATTGGGTTCTTGTCATTTAGGTGTGAATCTCTTGAGAAACTCTTTTATTTCTCATCATCAATGAATGTATTTAACGGAATGTCTCTAGTGTGTGCTGTAGTTTTTTATGTATGCATTAAGGCCACCTTATAACAACTGGCTATGTTTACTTAAGACCCTCTTAATAGAAACTACTTCTAAGCACTATTCAATAATTCTTCTCTTTTCCTTCATTTATCTCTCTTTTTTACAATAATGTTCACAATTGGAGCTTTATGGTGTTATGATTTTAGTTGTATTTGGATGAAGCCCCAACATCTTAGAAAGTACTAAGATTTGTGTTTGAGACTTTTAGCTGGAGGAAGTGGTAGGTAGCTGCTTACTAGTATCAAATATGAGTCAGTTGACTTTTACATAAATATATATTGTTGAAAGAGATGATGGTGGCACCCACTCTGAGTTCAAGAGCTTCAATTATGAATTTCAATTCATTTGTCTTGTTATGCTTCAATATCATTTGACATTTTAAGTATTGAAAGAAAACCAAGTTTAAGTGTTGAATTGGAGGAAAAAAGAAATGAATTAGCGTGCTGTCAATTATAACTAACATAGATATTAAACTTACTCACAGTTGCCAATCCAAATGATGTTTTAAAAAACTTTGTTGTAAGCAACAAGTTCAGGAATGTAATTATTTTGTATATTATAGGTTATCGATAATAAATGGATTGTTGTCGTAAACAAATTACACAAATAGAAGCTCGGGTCAAATGTGGCCTTCTCAGAGAATAAATCAAACTTTAAGCCTTTTATATATTTATTTTAAAAGTTATTATATATAATCATTCATATAAATAATATTATTATTACTACTGCTTTTGATTTTAAAGAATATGATATGTAAGTATTCGTATAAATATTACTATTGAACAAGCAGGACGATGGTGTGATTCTGGATATTAATTAAATAATTTTTAAAAGTAAAAATTAGTTAAAAATATAATATTATTAAACATTTAATATTAAAGGAATATTTTCTAAAAGAATATTTTTTTACAAGAGTTATAATTGTATAATTATTAAAATAAAATATTAAATAAAAATTCATAAATTTCAGAATTCATAATATTAAACATTAGTAATATGGTAAACAGAAAACAAAATTAAAGCCACTAAAGTGCTAAAAAGTTTTAAGCATTACTTACCTGTTGTCATAATTTAAAAATGATTTCACATAAAAAGGTAAAAGATAAACTAAAAATATCAATAATTTTAATTAATTCAAAACATCCAATAATTTATATTGTTAAAATGTACATTGGAGCAGTTTTTTTTCTCGTTCAATATCAAACCAGTCAATATGGATGTGACTTTTGCATTTAAGTTTTACTTTAGTAAATTTTTTATAAAAATTTAGAAAAAAAGGAAAAAGTTAAATAATTTTTTCACTAATTCAATTTAATTTATGTATAAGTTTAAAATAAGTTTTTAAATATATTTCTTTTTACAAATTAGTTTAGATACTAGTTTTAACTTGTGTTTTGTTTACTTATATATTCTATTTTCACCTCTTTTAAGTATTTTGCAAAAGGAATTTTGCGGAAATAAATTCAAATAATTTTAAATATAAAGTTGTAAATAACACTTCAACAAGTTGCTGTGGTGTAGTGGTTATCACGTTAGTCTTACACACTAAAGGTCTCCAGTTCGATCCTGGGCAGCAACATTTAAACTTTTTTTTTTTTTGTCAAACTTTCTGCTTTTGATTTTGATTTATGTTCGTCCAGTAGTTTATGTGAGTTTTGTATTGCGAAATTCTTTGCCTTTCTCTATTTTAGCTGCATGTGTGGGTTTTCAATTTTTTATCTCACTGGTATCAAACCTTGCAGCCTAGTTAGTGGTAATGTGGGTAAAAAAAATTCCAGTGTGTGAGGATCCACTCTACGCAAAAAATGATCATACATTTAAAAGTCATATATTTAGAGTTTTGTTGTACCATAATTAACACAAAGAGCTGATGTTACTATTCCAAAAAAATGATTAACTGAGCAGATATTGAAAAAGGTATGGACTATTCAATATATTGCAAAATTTCAAATGTCAAAACAACAAAATAAAAATCTGATACTTTTCTATGTTATCTTCTAAAAAAGTTTAAAAAGTTCAGAATCGAAAATAGATTATGAAATTAGTTAAGTGGAATTCTTTTTATCATTATTGTGGGTGGCTTAATAGCCATGTCACTAGAGTGATGGAAATTTCTAAGAGTAAGGACCCAAACAAAGTTTTTTTTTTTTTTACTGAGGATTCAAAGTAACACGAACTTTTGTTGGGTATACTCAGTTTAAAAAAAAAACAGAATTTACTGGGACTGAAAATTTATTTAACCCAGAACTTAGAATAAAAAATACCATTTCAAAATATTTATTATATAAAATACAATAATTATTACAAAAATTGTTCTTCTTCCCTGAGTGTTGTTGCTCCACTGACCTCACAGAATCAGAGCTTCCATAGCCGTTTCTCTAAGTTCCCTTAATCAATTTTCCTACCAAAAGCGTCACCTCTCTTCTCTTCTCTTCACCATCCTCACTCTCCAACCAACTTCACGTGTCGTTTCCAGTCCGAAAAACGGTGCGTATCACCTCCTCAAGAGACCCTTTTGGCCCTTCTCGTTGGATCCTGCAATTTCACTCTGCAAAGTTTCTCTTTACGCTCCGCCACTATGAAACTAAGCGGGGTTTGTGACGGGTTTTCGTAAAGTGGCTCGCTTTTCTTTCAATTTGGTTGCTTGAGTTCTGGATAAAGACCCCTTTAATCAGAATCCGATTAAAGAGAAAGAAAGGTGGTGGTGTTCGAATCACAATGCCAGAGGTTAGGATCATTGCCAAAAATTTCATGGACATGGTGGCATCCATGCCCGCCATGAAGCTGGATAAACTCTATGAAAATGGATTCATCTGTGAGGCTATTCTCAGGTCATTTTTTTTTTCTAGCTTTTTTTTACCAGTAGCACTAATTATTTTGAGTTAAAAGTTTCTTTTTGTTCTATTCATTTGGTAAATCAATTGAAGAAATCATGCAAACTTATGGTAAAGATTATACATCTTTGATTGCCTCAGTAACAGATTTTTACCCGTTCGCCCTCCCTTCATATGGTGTTTAGTTTTAACTACTTTTGACCTTTATGAAATTCAAATGATCACCAACTTGATAACTTGATTGTTCCTTCCTTAAGCCACTATTGTCAAATTAGTTTGGATTCTCATTTTACCTATAAGTTCAGAGTTAAGTGGGCCAGAGAAGTGGTATTTAGTTTCTTGAATATGACTTTGTGACTATAACTGATATATACCTTCAAATATCAGGTCTCTTCCGCCTCTTGCGAAGAAATACGTCATACAGATGCTACAAATTGATGTGCCAGTGGCAGCTAAATTGTTGGAGGAGTGGGTGCTTCCGGAGGGAGTTTCAAAGCACAGAGTAGCCGTTGATAGACTGGTTCAGTTGAGAGTTTTCCTTGAAGCTGTTGACAGGTACACATTTATTCACTGATGAAAAGTTTTGTTTTTTTCATTTTGTGGAAATGAGAGTAGACATTTTAGCTTCTGATGGTTTGAACTGATTCAGTTAATTTCAAATAACAATTGGATGAATGCCAGCCCTTAGTGTGGAGGATGCACACCTTTTTGCATCTTGCAATGTGTTTAAAGGTCTTTGTGATGGAATCTTGTTTTATTTGTGGCATGATGTAGTTAATGGAAAATATTGCTTATCTGATTGGCATGCTCCATGACATGCGTGATATTTGTTTGCTTTCTCCTTTGTTTCTTTCAGAACACGTGTAAAGTCACAATCGGATCATAGCAAAAGCCAGTTAATACTTAGTACTGATCACTTAAGTCCATTGATTTTTTTTTTCTTTTTCCGACAAGCAAGAGGAATAAATATCAATTACCTGGGTCATTTCTCTGGATTGTATATATTCTTCTTCATCTCTATGTGTCTTAGCGTCTAGCTAGGTTTCCATAGTCAGGATTGTCACTTTTAAAACTTTAGAGCCTTGCCTTATCCAATTTACTTCAGGAGGTTTTTCATCTTCTGGCAGGAAGAATGAAAAGACATACAAAGTTAATCCAACATATCAGAGAAGTCTCCAAAAGCTTTTAGTACAAGGGTGAGTGATACATATTTTCCCTTCCTTTTCTGTTCTTGAACCATGGTACAAGTTAGCTTGTCCCTCACTGCTATAATGAGGATGTGATATACAAAATTGTTTATTTGAGGCATGTTATAAAACTATTCTACTTTATGCATTATGGGTTAGTTAACCTATAGACAGTGGATGGTCTCTCCATGACATTGAATGACCGGAGTCACTCCTCCATTCTGAATTTTCAAGAAGAGCAATGCAATTGTTAGTAGACTGTACTACAAATTCTTTAGCTGGTAATATTTCCTTGTGATTAAATATGGCAGTGGAACTTTGCCAAGGGAATCAATGCCTTCCAATATTACTGTGAGGCTTCCAACGTTAGAAAATCTTGAGGCTTATGCTCTAGAGCAATGGGAGGTACAATATTGGATCTTAGCATTCCACATTTTTATTTTGATAAAACCTCTGCTTAACATTATATGCTACAAAAGTTACTTTAGTTATTATTTGATATGCCGTACCTTGGTTAAATTTTGACTAAAAAGAAGCCTAAACTCATCTGTGACTTGTTTTTGTGATGAACTAGTGTTTCTTGTTGCAACTTATAAGCCCAGCTCAGGTTGATAAGCCCTTAAATATTAGCTCTTCTTTGATGAAAGTTTTCCAGCGACGTCTCCTGAGTCACAGGTTTTGTTTCCTTGGCAGTAATACTTCTCATTTGTAGCATTTGCCTGAATGTGTATGTGTGTGTTGCAAACTGTATCTCGTGTTTAATGTCATTTTCTCATGTGCAATACAGAGACAAAGAAGCTCCAAAATTAACTGAAAGTGGTTTCCAGTTTTTGGTATGCATCAAGTGATTTATAAACCATTGAACTTCTGTAATGTGTTTTTCCTATATATAAAAAATGTTTCCTTTTGTATTACAGCTGATGGATACAAATGCCCAGCTTTGGTATATCATCAGAGAATATATCTCTAATTCTGAGGTGGCTCTAACTTTTCTTTTGAATAATATTTTTGCAATTTGCGTTGTATGTGCTCTTGTTCATCCACATTTGGTGCAGGAGAGAGGTGTTGATGCAGCTGAGTTGATCTCATTCATGCTCGAACTTAGCTTTCATGTCATCGGGGAGGTAAGACATTATTGTTCCTTGATGAGAGTTTTTTTACATAAAAAAACTTATACTATGGTGTTCCACATTATTTAAACAAGGTGTTGGACTGATCAAACTTTTGCTTCACTCTTTGATATTTTCATTACATCAGGCATATAGCATAAACACATTAACTGATTTTCAGAGGAGCATAATTAATGACCTAGCAGACCTTGGACTGGTTAAACTTCAGCAGGTTATAATATTTCTGTGCTTATTTTTAGATTTGATGAGGTTCATGATGATTGTAATTGTATATTTATTCATCAGAATTTGTCTCCCTTTCTTCTTTTTGTGACAACTTTATAGGGAAGGAAAGGAAGTTGGTTTATCCCTACAAAATTGGCAACCAATCTTTCAATGAGTTTGTCTGATTCATCATCTAGAAAACAGGTTTGTTATTGGTTTCAGAATGATTTATTTGATAGAAAAATTTAGATTCTTGAGGAAAACTCCTTCACAGATGTGCTGAATAGTGGAGGAGGCTCTATAGTATCAATGTGTTTGTTTGTTTCAGCTGCATTTTTTCCTCTGTGCCTTGTTCACATAGGGAGGTTTACTCTTTTTGGGCATACACTATTTTTTTTTGTATCAATGTGATTTATTTAAATCAATATGTCCAATTTCTTTTGCTTGTTCATACGTATGGATATACTGTTGCTGTTGTTGTTTAGGTGTTTTGGTTGCTTCATCATTCCAAACGTGCATATGCAACACTCATGTTCTTCAGATTTTTCAAGTTTTACTGGATTTCACATGGGAGATATCTTGACTCTTGTTCAAGAATCTTTTGATGACTGTATTTTTACTTACTACCTAAGAATGGCGACTGCCTAACATTTCAATTAACCTTTGGTGGGCTTTAATGAATGGATCCTTTTGTCGTATAGTGACAATATATAATTCTCTTTTAAAAAATGTTCCCCGTACAGATTTATGAATATTAATGAAAGATGTTGTCTATTTAATATTTTCAGGGATTTGTGGTTGTGGAAACAAATTTTAGAGTTTATGCTTACTCGACTTCTAAGTTACATTGTGAGATATTGCGGCTATTCTCAAGGTATGCCACCAAATACTTTGTCAAATGTTTTATTTTGCAACTTGTGTCAAATAAACCTCTAATCTTTCCTTACTTTTCCCTACCATTGTGTTTTAGAACCACTTATAGATATCAGTTTTTCTTACTGTACGCCATTTTTGAATATCCTTAAATGTTTCTGATACTGTTTTTATATGAAACCATTATTAGCTATTAATTTTGAGCTGACTATTTCGACAAAATATTACTGCTTAGTATCATTACGTGTGATGTATCCAGGGTAGAGTATCAACTTCCAAATCTTATTGTTGGAGCTATTACAAAAGAAAGCTTGTATAATGCTTTTGAAAATGGCATTACAGCCGATCAGGTAAAGCATTATAAAATAGAAATTTTATGATGTAATATCTATTTTTAAAATATGATCCTTGGTTTCTGCAGGTAGATAGATGGTAATGCTATGCTTTTTGTTTGAAATAAGGGGTCTAATACTGAAGTATATTCTTGAAGGAATAGGAAGATAGCAAACCCAACTGATCTAAGAGTCATTTATTTAGAAGTTACATGAGTCAGCTAGGTAGTTAGAGTTAATTGCTATAAATAGAAGTGTAGTAGATACTGCACAGGAAGTTTTTGGGGAAACTCATTGTAGAGGAGAGTGCTGAGACTATTTCTCACTAATATACACTTCCTCACCCTAACATGCTTCTAGTTGTTGTTGTACTCACTATCACTAAAGATTTTGGTATTCTTTTACTATCTTTCTAGGTTAGTCTTTGAACATTAAAAGTTTACAATGAACAATCTCTTACACAGACAACCATTTGCATTGATGTCACAGATAGTCACTTTCCTTCAGCAAAATGCTCATCCACGTGTTGCGGAGAGAATACCATGTGTGCCTGAAAATGTCACAGATCAGGTTTTGGATCTTAATATTGTGTTTCTGCACGTAAGCACGTGTATTGCTTGCTTTCATTTTGTGACACGTAGCATTGTGATGGCAACAGATTAGGCTGTGGGAAGCAGATCTAAACAGAGTTGAGATGACAGATGCATATTATTACGATGAGTTCCCTTCCAGAGTAAGCAACTTGGCATCATTTATTTTAAGTTCATGTCTTAAAAACATGAGCTTGTGTGTGATAATTTGAATGATTTATGAGCAGGATGTATTTGAAGGTGCATGTGACTGTGCTAGAGAATGGAATGGTTTGTTGTGGGAAGATTCAAAGAAAATGCATATGGTGGTTAAGACTGAGGTACATCCATATGTACGAGATTATTTACGCCGTCAAAAGTAGGAGCAAAAGCAACACCATCAACATGCAATGGAAAAAACCTTCGCAAAACTTACTGCATTATTTTGTTTCATAATTTTCTCCCTTTTAGAATTAAAAAGGAAATAGAATATCTTTGCCTTCAAGGTGAAGAAGTTTTGACCTTCTTCCACTTTTGTTGAGATCTTCTTTATGTTTTGGGAGGGTATTATTTTGAGGCCGTGAAACTTTTATTTATATTATAAAATTAAAGTAGCTATAACTTGTACAGTCAAAATATTATAAGCCGTATTTTTTTCTCTCAAATGGGTTAAGTAAATAAATTATACACGCATACATATAAAGGAAACTATATGTCCTAATACTTCTATATTTTTCTTTTTGTTGAAGTTTTAACCCTTTTAATA
>Ga0099825_1009462_pt1:0-10000 | contig 11118 bp, 5 predicted proteins | sample SiratroredBW_FD_76838 | JGI IMG/M metagenome (GOLD analysis project Ga0099825, IMG submission 76838) | Root nodule microbial communities of legume samples collected from California, USA - Siratro red BW | ecosystem: Host-associated > Plants > Roots > Nodule | place: USA: California...
AAATAAAAATAAAAAATATATATATATATATATATATATATATATATATATATATATATATATATATATATATATATATATATATATATATAATGATTTGTTCCTGATTAATCGTAACAGAAAATATACAAAAGAAGATATGTACAGTATAACAAATAATTAAATAATTAAGGCATAACATAAGTTATAATAGGATGTATTATGATACATACGCATTATTTGTGATTTGTGGCTGATTGTTTCTGATAAATAAAAAAAGAGTCTATATATTTTAATCCGATACTATATCATTTATTCTACATTAGACACTAAACTTGGGTGAAATAGTTTGATAAACAATCATTATTCTAAAATTCAATGAGATAATTTCTTAAATAGTAAATTTCCTATTTTATGAAATTTTTTTTACTATAGGCCAATCTAGCTTGAATACCTAAAAAGAAGAAAGACATTTGTGATGGATGACAAAGCAAGGAGACAATAATTTATTAAGAACTTGGACAACTTTTCCTCTTAAAAACTTTTCACTAAAAATGAGAGAGGGTGTAAGAAAACCACTGGCTAAGAAAGTAGCATGACTCGAGCAGAGCAATAAACAAAAGGCATAAATCAGATGTATGTGCAGTGCAGCCAAGCTCCAGAGGTATACAATAAGATGCCTATGTTCATTGCAAGAAACACCACCTGGCACACCCCCATTATTCTAATGCTCTTGCTTAGACGCAAAGAAGCATCTTTAGTGTGGTGGGGTGGTGCTACTTCTGCAGCAGCTGCTGCAGATTTTCTGATCTCTAGGCATTCAGTTTTATCTTATTTTATTCTCTTACGGTTTGTGTGAACTGCTCCTTTTAGCTATGTTTGGAAAGAGAAATGCTACTGTGAGTTTGGTTCAAAGCAAGAAAGCCACAGCATACACATTCTCACAAGGTTGAGTGAAGTGTGCAAAACCCAATGACTCAAACCCAAGGAGAAGAAAAGTTTGGAATTTGAGGCAAATGTTTCATTGTTTCAATGCTCAGCTCGAGGCAATCCTTGTACATCTCTTCCTCTTCTTCTCTTTTCCCTTCTTCTTCTTCCTTGTTTTGTATCATTCTCCTCCAAGTTACGCTTCTCTATGGCATTGCCTTCTCTGCCAATCATGAAGCCTCAACTCTCTTCTCTTGGCTCCATTCTTCTGCATCACCACCACCTCCTTCTTTCTCTAACTGGAACATCCTTGATTCCAATCCATGCAAGTGGACATCCATAACATGCTCCTCACGAGGCTTTGTCACTGAAATCAACATACAATCCATCCCTCTAGAGCTTCCTATACCTTCCAACCTCTCTTCATTTCACTCTCTTCAAAAGCTTGTCTTGTCTGATGCTAATCTAACTGGAACCATCCCTTCAGACATTGGTGATTGCTCTTCCCTTACTGTCATTGACCTCAGCTCTAACAGTCTTGTTGGTTCTATTCCTGCAAGCATTGGAAAGCTCCAGAACCTTCAGAACTTGTGTTTGAACTCTAATCAGCTTACTGGAAGGATCCCAGTGGAGTTGAGCAACTGCATTGTTTTAAAGAATCTGCTCCTTTTTGACAATCAGATAAGTGGGACTATCCCACCTGAGCTGGGGAAATTGTCACAACTTGAGTCTCTAAGAGCAGGAGGGAACAAAGATATAGTTGGGAAGATTCCTGATGAGCTAGGAGAATGCAGCAATTTAACCGTGTTGGGACTGGCTGATACCAGAATATCTGGTTCTTTGCCTGCTTCTTTGGGTAAGCTCACCAAGCTTCAGACACTGTCCATCTATACCACCATGCTGTCTGGTGAAATCCCACCAGAGTTAGGTAACTGTTCTGAACTTGTGGACTTGTTCTTATATGAAAATAGCCTATCAGGGTCTATTCCACCTGAGCTTGGTAAGCTCAAGAAGCTGGAACAGTTGTTCTTTTGGCAGAATGGTCTTGTGGGGGCTATCCCAGAAGAGATTGGTAACTGTACAAGCTTGAGAAAATTTGATTTCTCCTTAAATTCTCTATCTGGGACTATACCTGTGTCTGTGGGGGGTCTCTTGAATCTTGAGGAGTTTATGATTAGTGATAACAATGTGTCCGGTTCAATTCCTTCCAGTCTTTCAAATGCTAAAAATCTTCAACAGTTGCAAGTTGACACAAACCAGCTCTCAGGCTTGATTCCACCAGAGCTTGGTCAGTTGTCAAACCTCATGGTGTTCTTTGCTTGGCAGAACCAGCTTGAGGGAAGCATTCCCTCCACTCTGGGGAACTGTAGTAATCTTCAAGCACTAGACTTGTCACGCAATGCACTCACTGGTAGCATTCCTGTTGGCCTATTCCAGCTCCAAAACCTCACAAAACTGCTTCTGATTTCCAATGACATATCAGGTTTCATACCAGATGAAATAGGCAGTTGCAGCTCCCTTATAAGGTTGAGGCTTGGAAACAACAGGATTACTGGTAGCATTCCCAAGACAATAGGTAACCTAAAGAGCTTGAACTTTTTAGACCTCTCTGGGAATCGCCTCTCAGGTCCGGTGCCTGATGAGATTGGAAACTGCTCTGAACTGCAAATGATAGACTTCAGCAGCAACAACTTAGAAGGTCCTCTGCCTAATTCTCTGTCTTCACTATCAGCAGTTCAGGTATTGGATGCATCTTCCAACAGGTTTTCAGGTCCTTTACCGGCAAGTTTGGGCCGTCTTGTTTCTCTGAGTAAGCTAATCCTAAGCAATAATTTATTTTCTGGACCTATTCCTGCATCATTGAGCCTATGCTCAAATCTGCAACTGCTTGATCTTAGCAGCAACAACCTCAGTGGAAACATACCAGCTGAGCTTGGCCGGATTGAGACTCTAGAAATTGCTCTTAATCTTAGTTGCAATTCACTTCATGGAGTAATCCCAGCTCAGATATCTTCTCTTAACAAGCTTTCCATATTGGACCTCTCACACAACCAGTTGGAAGGAGATTTGCAACCTCTTTCTGAGTTAGACAACCTTGTATCACTCAATGTTTCCTACAACAAATTTTCTGGCTGTCTTCCAGATAACAAGCTTTTCAGGCAGTTGACATCGAAAGACTTCACTGCAAATCAAGGGCTCTCATGCTTTGTGAAGGATTCTAGCAAGACTGGTATGTCACTGAACGGAAGTGAAGTAAGGAAGTCGCAAAGGCTTAAGCTAGCCATTGGATTGCTGATAGCCTTAACAGTAGTAATGATTGTTATGGGGATAACTGCTGTCATCAAAGCTAGAAGAATCATTAGGGATGATGATTCAGAATTGGGTGACTCATGGCCATGGCAATTCATACCATTTCAGAAGCTAAACTTCTCAGTGGAACAAATACTGAGATGTTTAGTTGATAGAAATATTATTGGAAAGGGATGTTCTGGTGTTGTATATAGAGCTGAAATGGACAATGGTGAAGTCATTGCTGTGAAGAAATTGTGGCCAACAAGTATTGACGCAGAAGAGGCATTTAAGGAAGAAAAAAGTGGAGTCCGTGATTCATTCTCAGCTGAGGTCAAGACCCTTGGCTCAATCCGTCATAAGAACATTGTCAGATTCTTGGGATGCTGTTGGAACAGACAAACAAGGTTGCTTATTTTCGATTACATGCCGAATGGAAGTTTGAGTAGTCTGCTTCATGAGAGGACTGGAAATTCTCTGGAATGGGAACTTAGGTACAGAATCTTGTTAGGTGCTGCAGAAGGCCTTGCATATCTACATCATGACTGTGTCCCTCCTATAGTCCACAGAGATATTAAAGCCAATAATATTCTTATTGGCCTTGAATTTGAACCTTACATTGCTGACTTTGGCTTGGCTAAACTTGTTGATGATGGTGATTTTGGTCGTTCTTCCAATACAGTAGCCGGTTCCTACGGATATATTGCTCCAGGTTAGTGACCCTTCCACACCAACTTGATTACATTCTTCTTCTGGATTTTTACTTCTTGTTTACATGCAAAAGTTGCTTCTATTCTTCTACATAATGAACTCCCATCTTTATCAAACACAGTTAGTGTCTTATTATAGGAAAACAAATGTGAAGAAATTAGTTTGTTTTAGAAAGCTTCCTCATAGTTGCTTGGACTGAAATGAAATCACTGGCTTCATTTTCTATCATATTTTAAATATTTTAACATATTTTAGACAATTTGTTTACCATACTGAATCTGACTTTAAAATTGTATCAGAATATGGCTATATGATGAAGATCACAGAGAAGAGTGATGTTTATAGCTATGGAGTAGTTTTGTTAGAAGTGTTGACAGGTAAGCAACCAATTGATCCAACAATCCCAGAAGGTCAACATGTTGTTGATTGGGTGAGACAAAAAAAGGGTCTTGAAGTGCTTGATCCTACCTTACTCTCTAGACCAGAATCAGAAATAGAGGAAATGATGCAGGCATTGGGAATAGCATTACTGTGTGTGAACTCATCTCCTGATGAAAGGCCAACAATGAGAGATATAGCCGCTATGCTGAAGGAGATAAAGCATGAAAGGGAGGAGTATGCAAAGTTTGATGTGCTTCTAAAAGGGTCTCCAAACACTGGTGGAGTTCTGCCAACAGCATCATCATCAGTACCAGTCATGCAAACTTTGAAAACAAAAAGCAATCACTCTAGCTTCTCAGTGTCTTCTCTGCTCCATTCATCATCTTCAAGTGTTAAGATGGGTTCCAAATGATGAAGCTGAGGAGAGCATAAGCATGCTGTTTTAGTCCCTTTCATTGTCAATCATCCTTTGTGTTATTGTTCTTTATATGGTTGTAAATTATGTTATAGCTGAATCAAAATCAACAAATAGATCCAGAAACTACATGTGTGGCTTTTGGAGTATGATTGAAGTGTATCCAAATCAAAATAGCTTGTACTTACTGATATCCATTTTCGAATTCAGATCATGTCAGCAGAGCAATAAAATCCAGCCAGTGTTATAGCCGGTGAACTGAACTGCCTAGAATTTAACTTCTGTTTAGCAAAACTGAATACTGTCAACATTTTTATTTTTGAGTCATTGAATAAGGAAGAGCTTTTGCTTTGTCAATTGATAACCTTCTACTCTCACAAGTCTTATAGCCAATGAAAACATGGTAGAAAGAAAATACTAATCCATTTGGATTGAGTGATATGCAAAGATAATGCAAGCATGGATCTATTAAAAATGGTTGATTGTGGTCTCACAATTATGGGGTGAAATATGAAGAAAACCAACTGAACCAAATGAAAATCACCAAACTGTTCTTATTTTGTAACATAAATAATTGATTATATTATGTTTACCATATATATATAATCAATTATTAAATTATATAATATAATAATTAAGTATATTGTATAATATATTAAAATAAACTTGTATAAAATAATATTAATAATTAACAACATCAGATAATAATAATAATAATAATAATAATAATAATAATAATAATAATAATAATAGTAGTAGTAGTGGTAGTAAAATAAATTTATATAATGGTAATATTAATAAAATAATAAAAATAGTAAATTTTAATAATAATGGAAAAAAGTTATATAAAAATAATATAATTACTGAAAACAAAAATAATAATTTTTTTTTTAAGTTTTCTTCTTATAGTAGGTTATGGATAGGTTATGGACTGTTCCTTTACCCTGAAATAACCCTTTTTCTTTTTTAACTCTACCTTCAAATTCAAACCATATCTCTTGATCATAACACTCTCCAATGGCCCCGGATGGCCCCGGTTTCGATTTGTTAATTATATATCTACTTAATGCAACCACTTGTCTGTCTGGCATGCAAATTCCTCTATACTGAGTTATTGTTCACACATATGTTTGGAAGGAAACAACATTTTAAACAGATGCATGGAAGAATCTATTATACATTGATATCACCTGATTCTTTTAATTCTATTATTTTATTTTAAGTTAAAAATGTAATTAATAAAATTTAACTGTTCTCTATTTCAATAAAATATTATATTTTTATAGTTTTAATCTTTCCTTGTACTAGTTTTCCTTATAATATTATTATTTTGAAAATTATAAGGAATAACAATTTGGTAATATAATGAATTTATTAATTTTTTTATATTCGTTTGAAGATTAAATTTTTTTATAATATTATATGTAATTGAAACTTAATTTTTCTTAATAAATACTCTATATTCTATTACTTTTTAACTTTTATTTATTTTTTTATTTTGAGGTTTTAACTTATTTTCAATACTAAATGCACTCGTTAAGTTTTGTGTCTTATTTAAATATTATTAGGAAAGTAAATCATAAAGAAATGTCTTATTGAAATTTGTTTTTCGGGTGGCAACTTTTATTAAGATACAATATTTCTTCTTCTGTTTTCCAATAATCTTAAAATAAATTATTTTTTAATACTTCTTGGCTACTATTTTCCCATAGAATAACGAATAACATAATTTATTTAAAATTATTTTCTTTTTGTTGTATAATTAATAAGATTTTTCATTAAAAAATATTAGCAAAAAAAGTCCCAACTTTGTAATAAACCCAATAAGATTAAATGTGAAATCGATGATTTTCATTTTTAATTTTAAATATTTTAAAAATATTTATAATCTTACATGGAAATATAATATCCATTATTATTTTAAATTATATAAATTTTAAATTTAAATATTTATTAGATTTTGGTCACAAACACAAGAGACGTTTAGGAGTTGTTTTAAACAACTCTTCCAGTACAGCAACATTAAAAAATTATTTAACAAAATTCTATATTATCCTCCAAACAATTTAACCTTAAAAATAAAAAATACATTATTTTGTTCATTGAAATTATACAATGATTAAATTTTAATTAATATATATATATATATATATATATATATATATATATATATAATTATGAGTTGTTTAAAATTTTTAGATTTTTTTTTATTAAAGCAAAGTTAAAGATAAAATTTATAACAATAATATGACACTGTAAAACTAAAAATTACAATTTTTTAATATATAATGTAACTTCCTATAATTTATTTCTATTAAATGTCCTCGTAATATATCCTATTAATCAATATTCATTTACCATTTGATATTTATTTATCAGAATGTCATAATTAATTTATACTATTCCACAAAATAGATATTTATACTAACACACTTAAGATTTCATAAAATTACATATCTATCTATGCAGAAGATTACCCACAAGCTCCTCTGCAATCCTATCTACTCTGGTGTAATACATGATTATTACATATGTAACAAAATACAAAAAAGTAAGCTAATAGATTTAAAAGAATCTTATAATAATTCAATTAATCAGATACTCCAATAACACATAAACATGTCAAAATCATTTATTTCACTCAATTTCATTCATAATTTCAACTATATGATTTTGACACATATATGACTCTATTTCAGGAAGACTTTGTGCATTGAATAGATCCTTTCAAAGCTGTAAATTCACACAACCTCCAAACTAATGAATCATCAATCTTGTATGACAAGGTTAGTCCACCTCTGACTAGCTATGTTTCAAGCTGCACTCACCTAGTTCAGACATTCTTCAATTCTCACCACCTAGTAATAATCATCTATTTGATTCATATTTCTAGTAGAATAATTAATCGAGACACAGATATTTTCTTTCTTGAAAATATTATGTCTTAATCTTAACCATCTTAATCAATACTTCAACAATATCATATCATAAACATATATCTCTACTCATGTATTCATTCACTTCTCAATCAAATCTCAAAAATATCAAGAATTACTAATTCATCAATACCATTCCATTTAAATTATCTACTATATTCAATCCATACATTGCATTACAAAAGAATTAAACAATAAAAACAAAAAACCAAAAACAAAAATTTAGCTTGAGCCGATAATTTCTAGCCTGAATGAGAATCCCCTTCGCTTGAGCGAAAATTCTCTCACTCAATGGTCCAGAGAGCACCCCAATTCCAGTGCTATTTTTGCTTGAGCATAAATCTTTTCTCAATTGGGCAAAGACCAAAAATATGTAGAAAGAACCAAACACATTTCTGGTTTTTCAACCTAGTTCACTACTTCAACATCACCAATCATGCTCAAATAACCCATTTTTCACTCGACAACATCTCTACATAATCATATGTTACCCCCAAATTTCTCAACTTATCCAATTTCATTCAATTCACAAAATTTCATCTTCTATACTTCACAATACAAGTTCAACTTTCAATTTTTATCAAAATAAACACCTAGCTTAAGAAAATCCCCGTTGCCATCAACACAAGCTAGTCTCATACTCAGTTCAAAATAATAAGCTAGTTTACCCTACTAGTCAAATATATACTATCAAATTCATGCAACCATCAATATAAATGAATTACCATAAAAATCTTGTCTATTTTCATATTTCAACATTAACCACCAATCAAACATAACTCTACAACACATAACCCATTGAGGTTTTTAACATTCAAATGAGGTTGTGCATTAAAATTCATTAAACAATCAATTTCAATCCTATCAAGAATCAAAGACATAATCTAAATTCTCTGTGACAAAATTGTCAAAGTCAACTTCCCTTAATTTTAGGAGACATTCTTCCAAAAGAGCTCCAAAAATCTAAGAGTAGGATACTCTAACAAAGTTTCTGATTGGGCAGTATAGCTCGGATTGTTGCCACGTGTCCAATATGGTGGACTTCGATCTCTTTGATCTGATGAAGGAGGGAAGCAGAGATGTAGAGAGAAGACAAAGAGAAAAGAAGAAACATAATTTTAAAGAGATTGTAAAAGTGAGATTTGACTAATAACTTTTTTTTTATAAATGTCTATTTTTAATTTATTAATAATATATTCAAGTATTCCTTTTACTTTTACTACTTTTACTCTAAAAATAAATTTCTAGATCATGACAATTAACACCAAGTAGATATTATAAATGGCAAAGGTTAATCAGTGTACTTAACATCCTGTTAAAAAAGATTTAGAAAGAGAAATAGTTCCTATACCTTTTCAATGCTTTTTTTAATGATTTTTTTTTAAATCTTTTAATTTCTAAAAATGTCATAATAATGAAATTGGTTAAAAATATATAATAAAAAAAATATAATAATAGAGTGTGCTTTCAAATGCAATAATTTGGTATGAGTACTGAAGATTAACAAATTGAATGCTATGATTAAGACATACATAAAATGATCGTGTTTATAGCTAGTAAAATTAATCATAATGTAAAAGATAATAGAACGTTTGAGAATGTATAGAGTTAGTAATAGTTATAACGTAAGACTAATTAATCGCCCACTTAAATAGTACTAACAATTTTCATAATTTAACACCACCCTCATCTCCCCACCAAAAAAGTGAGTAGGAACAAAGAAGTTGCTTTTTGCTAATATCACTACCTTTTTTTTCAAAAAATAATTATACATATACTTTATGTTTTTATAAGACATAAGAATAACCATGAATTTTTAAAAGACAAAACTGCAGCTTTATTAATAAGATACATTAATATTTAATGTATATAACTTTCTAATAGAAAATTTAATCAAATTGAAACGACCAAAAAATAATAATATATTGACAACCATCCAACAATTATGTATATCATTTTATTTTAAAATCTTATTTACGTTACTTTTATCATTTGAATATAATGTTTATTATTAAAAGAATTCTCAAATGATTGTTTAAAAGAAAAGGGTGAGTGTGAAATGGTTATTTTTCTGATAAAAATATCATATTCTCACTTGTCTTATAAAAATATATTAACCACTTACTTCAAAAAAATATTTCAATAATAATATTTTTCCACGTTTACGACATGTTGTACTTGCTCACACTATTTTTTACCCTTCAAACACTATGAGATTATAATATTTAGGTAACACTCCATCTTCATTTTCTTGTTTTTGTCTATTATTTTCTCTTAAAAATTGTTTTTTGGCTATTTTATAAGTTTTTTATCACAATTTTTTTATTTTAAATTTTGATTACACCTCACACTGTATTCATAA
>Ga0099825_1009464_pt1 | contig 11115 bp, 8 predicted proteins | sample SiratroredBW_FD_76838 | JGI IMG/M metagenome (GOLD analysis project Ga0099825, IMG submission 76838) | Root nodule microbial communities of legume samples collected from California, USA - Siratro red BW | ecosystem: Host-associated > Plants > Roots > Nodule | place: USA: California | collected...
AAAAATTTAAAAATTTCCCCCTCTCTTTTTTTCCTCCCCTTCTCATTTTTTTTGAAAGAATTCCTTTTTTCCTTTCCACATTTCTAAAAATATTTTTTTTTTTTTTTTTTTTAAAAAAAAAAAAACAGTTTTTAACATAGAATCCAAGAGATCCAAAATTTCCAATAGTGCAATCTGGATTTGGGCACTTACCACGCTAACAAGGTCAGCAGCTAATTCGTAATAACGGTCAGTAATCTCCGTTGCAGCAGAAAGGAGTATTTCGTTCTTAGTGTCACTAGCCAAATATCTCGTAGCTCTCTCCCCATCCAAAAAAGCCTGGGATGTATAGGCATGCCATCAATTATGTTAGTGCCTTCAAGTGTAATACATGCACTCCCATTGAAAATTAAAAAATATTTCTTACAAATTACTCTCATGAGAAGGAAATCAGGTGAAAATAACACTTAACCATACCTTAAGGGGACGCAATACCCCTGAAACATATGGTGAATGCCTCACAGGTAGAGGTTTATTAGTCATCCGATAGGTTGCTGTTATACCCTTCATTTGTCTCAAGTCCTTAATAATATTTGAACAAGAGAAAGAAACGAATAAATTAAAAATGAAGGGAAGAAAAAAAATATATATATATAGAAAATCGCAAATATTTTAAGTAACCCTCATCTGGAGAATGCAACCACTTTAAAGAATAAATATCGATTATAAACCTACCTCAACTGACTTTTCCACCAGCGACTCCACCACTGCTTTGATGACTAAAGGTTCTATAGATTTTAATGATTGACCACCCAGTAAAATGCTCTGCCTTAGTGATTCCAGAACATCAGGGGAGCATGAAGACAAACGCTGAAGCACGTGTTGTAGGTAATCACCACGAACCTGCTCCTCCAAATATCTTATATCATGAATAACCTACAAATGATTTAGCATCTGTTATATTCCAGGCAAAGTACAACCAATATCTTCACATAGCACATTGCATACATGGAAACAATCCATGTAATGTTAATGTCATTTCATCATGGTCATTGTCAATTTTTTACCAATTCCTGGAACTTCAGAAAAAGTCTGGTAGAAGGCTTGAGCAAAATTTTGCGGATGTATGGGTATAGAATATTTGAAGCAATGAACCCAATTTTTACTGTGCATACAGAATGCAGGTTAAATTAATGCATGACGGCTTGACACAAAAATAAAAGTGAAGGCACGATACATACAAAAATGAAGTCATCTATGACAGCTGAAACAGCCCATTCAGACCCAGAACCAGTGCTTGTGTTGTGGTTTTTCCGTGCAGTCAGCCCAGATGAGAGCCAACTAGAGTACCTGCATGATCAAAGAGAAGTTAGTTTTTGTTCTGTCAGCACCAAAAAAACAACACAAATTCTTAACATCCCAGATTTAACTGACCTAGAAAGAAGCTGCAAGGATAGCCGAAGGAATCTGTCAGAACAAGAAAGGACAAGAACATCTTCTTTCCAGCATGATCTCAAACTCTCCAACAGAGTAACACTTTGCTTTAATGTTAAACCTTGGTAATTTTTTTCACCAGCATCTGAATTTTGAACAGGGACAAGACTGGATGTTGTAAGCATAGAATCTAGAGACCCTGCTATTTCCTGAAACCTGTGGCAATTGCAGATATGATTTCCATGTTACAGAGCAAAACCTGTAATCTAAAAGTTATGAACATTTTAAAGCAGCATAGGCACCTCAAAGAGAAATATACTCCAATATTCCATTGCTTCATGAATTCAGTATAAATTGCTTCAGATCGAAATTTAGCAACAGCAGATCTGGATGGACAGTAGCCTTGCATGAAATTAAATGTTGTAATCTTAGTAATGGATACTCTTAAAAGACATGTATGAATAATACAATTTATCAAACGTACACTATAAATCAAATATTAAATCAACAAAGTTCTTTAAAACTTGAAGTGCTGTTTTCTTGTTCATGTTTTGTTTCTCAAGGTAAAAAAGAAATGAGGTAGATATGACGACTACCTTCTAGAAAAGCCAAGAAATCTAAGCTTGATTTATAATTTTTCAAGAACTCTGTCGGTCTTCCAGGAGAAAATGCACCTGGTTTTCCCTTCTGAATCGCAGAGAGAACCTCTTTAAGGATTGAATTGGCTAAGAAGTCAAATACATGCAAACCTGAATTTTCTGCACCAGAGACCAAGCTTCAGAAATGTAAGCATAAGCAAAAACACAGCATGACCACACACAGATAATCTAGCTAACAATACATGTAGAAGATTAAAAAGTTTAAGTTTTCAAGATGAAGAAGGACAAATGAATGCCTTAGCGCAAGGATTGAAAGGTCCAAGAAATAATTGCAGTTATGAAAGGGCAAGGCTCATAAGGATAACTGAGGAAATGTAATGACCAGAAAGGTCCAACTTGTTCTTGGAATGTAAAGTAGCAAGAAAAAAGTCAAACAACATACCAGCTGAAGAAATTTCCAACAAAAATTTACAGTCTTTATCAATGCATTCCTTAATTAGTTGATAATCATTTTCAAGACCATCCCCAGTTGGTCCAGCCACCACAGCTGATGATCCATGTGGAATTATCTTCTGTATCAATGGAGCCACAACAGTAATTCGAAAGATTTCTTCTGCATTCTTGGTGTTATCTATAGCAGCATACGCACGTAAGCAATTATAAATTGCAGTTGCATCCCGGTGCTCCAAACCATTTACAAAGCAGTGTCCCAAGCTTGCATCTACTGTTAGGCTTGCATTTTGAATCCTCTTCTCCATATTCTCAATAAAAGGAAGGTTCTGTACTGGCATAATAGAGAAAAAGAGATGAGCACAGAATGTATCAAGGCCTTGATTAAATACACAAGCATGATTTACAATGAATCACAAAACTCAGAACACTAGTAGAAGACAAATAAAAAATGATTAAATACACAAGCATCCACAAAAACTCCACAAAACTTCAAGGTCACATGTCTATCCATTGTTATAAAATGAATATAAACATCAATTTTTCTTTCTATCTGCCACATATATTTGACAAAATTCAAAAGGCTATTAATTAATGCAGGACCCAATAATCTGATTCTTAAGCCAAATTTTATTTTCAAAATATCACTTTACTAGTTTTCAGATGATTCAAGCTTCGAATCTTACCTTACGATTAAGGTTTCTAATCTTACGATTCAATACATTTTGGCTATCTACCAATTCGTATCTCAAGATAAATCTTCATTGACTCTGTATCTTACTATACACGAATGAATCTATGTAACTCATATCAACGATACAATTCAACCATTTGTAGTTTTTTTCATCAATTGTTACGAAAAAAAAAATCATGTGAGCTTAAATTTTTAAAATGAAAAGGAATTTGAAAGAACACTTGTGATCTTATCCAATTTGATTATTCCACCTTTATTTGTCACTCACATTCAATGCATGTACTCTATTAAATTATTTAATTATTTCATTTTTATTTTTATAAAATAAAGAATTCACAAGCTTAGATACAACTTTTGTTTGACTTCAGTATATATACATATACACTCTTTAAGCTGTTTAAATTTCAAGACTGCATATCATCTATATGATATATTTGAAGTAATTTTTCATTGTAACTAAATCTCACTATTTGATACGAGACTACTATTCATGATTCAAAAAGTTTCTTGGTGATTCAAAATTTGAATCTTGATTCAATAACCTTGCTTTACAAGCTTAAACTACCTTGTCTACACACAATTTAAGTACACACTGTCGCACAAACCTCGAGACAAATGCTCAAGAAACGAATTTTGCATTATTTTCAATAATGCATCAAATTCCAGAATACTGTATTGTTGACAAGAAAGAGTTTCCCTTTTTGTTCTTTCAGAATGGCAATAGGCAGAATGTATAAGTTAACAATGCGAAATAACAACCACCACACCAAAAAACAGTATATCGCTGGCTTCTTACCAGGCCTCTGCATCCAATTCCAACTTCATTTCCAACTAAATTTTACTACGTATGATTTCAATAGTCATTACAAGTATCAACGCACAAATACATAGAACAATCAATAAAAGTTAAAAAAAAAAAATTAAAACAAACCTTTGCATGTGTGACATAGAATTTTAGCCTGTTCATCTCACTGGCAATTCTTTCCAACAGCATGCTTTGAGTCTCTCTGATACTTGTCTCATTCTCAACCTGCTGCACAGAAACTCCATTGCTCAAGTGATTCCTCTCTGACAAATTTACATCTCCATTTGACCAATCCGTGGGTACACTAGGCAGCTCTTTTATTAGCTTCTCGACCTACAATCAACAAAGTTACCACATATAAATTATACAATAGCAAATGAATTTTGAGCAAATGCCTTTTGTCCCAATCCCAACATTTCAAAAACCAATACAAGACACAGTCAAAACAAACACCATGTATCAAAAGCAACGTACCTATGATTAGTTTACCAGCTCTAGAAACCTCCATAGTGGTAATCAACAACCAATCCAAACCTAACAATGAAATTGACACTAGAGACCCTTGCTCATACTACAGAGTTTAACAGAGAATGGCATAATCTATTGATCTTCCTTCTCAACCAAATATTTAGAGTTTGGGTTTTGATCCTAAGTGAATCCTACAAAAGCAACTTCTAAGGTGGGATTTGTAGAACCTGCAACGCAGATCTCTCACATCAAACACTAAACATCTCAGGCGTAAATTTTTTACTAAACATCTACAGACGATACTCAGATAACTAGCGATCCAATTGGTCTAACACCATCTCACTGAGCATACTCTTTTTATAATCAATAAATACATCACATCAGAACTAAGAGTGAGATCACACTAGGTTCATCCTGAAAAACTTTCACCAAAAACAGAATAAATGCCTTCAGGAGATCTTGCAGCAAAGATCCTAAATAGTTAATTCCATTCCACTACATCTAACCAACACTCACAGTCAGAATTACAATGCTACCTTAGAGACGACATGAAACGTGTCAAGGAGAAGCTCCAACGTCTCTCTAGCGGAGGCCGCCTCCGATCTTTGGTTCAAGCGGTTCTTAATGGAAACCAGCGAAACCTCAACAGATCCTCTGAACTGCTCGATCTTCTCCCGGAGCTCGACCAGCGGCGCCCGCATTCGCACCACAACCGCGTCGACGTCCACTAGCTTGGTGCTGAGATTGACGAAATCAGCGTAGTCACGGTTTATAAGGTCAATTAGTTCGTGGTTGAGGGAAGAGAGGTAGTTGTTGAGCTCGGAGCGAAGCGTGTCGAAGGGGACGAAAGTGCGAAGCTCCGAAATGTAGGATTCGGAATCGAAGTCTGGGGAGAGGAACGACGCCGGTTTGAACCACAGCGGGTGGGCGTCGAGGGGATCGGAGAAGAGCTCCGTGGCGGATCTTGGTGGTGCCGGGATCGGATCCGCCATTATGATTCCCTTCCGTTTGGTTTTTCGTCTGTGACTGGCTGAAATTTGGTACGAGCAAACCGCAACTGTGCCTACCAGAGTGTCCCTTTTCTCTCTCTAATCGCGAACTCCTTCGCAATTTTTCCATTTATACTTTTTTATATTATTATTATTATCTATTATCTGATCTATTTTTATAACTAATTTTGATTCATTTTTTAATTATAATCTTAAATTGTATTATTTTTGTGTAATTTTATTACAATTTTTTTAATTGTATTATATAATTGTATATAATTATGTAAATTATAATAAATTATGTAATTTATAATCTGAACTTACTACTTTCTCGAAGACGCAAATTGCCTTATGCCCTGTATGACACAGTGGTCTATGTATGATATGGTGGTGTATTAATAAAAAAAATTAACACATATAATAAAATTTTATTTATGTTATATTTTTATGAGAAAGTTGAGTTGTTTTTTTTATGAGAAAAATGTTGTGAAAACATGATGATTAATAATGTAACTTTAAAAAATAAAAATTAATTTTTAAACAAGTGTCAAGTTTTTACTAGTAAATATCATGTAATATAAAAAAATAAAAATGATTAAATGAATCTCTTCCTAGGAATAAAAAGAGAATTACAATTATAAACATTAAAACTTAAACAAATTATACAAAAATGAAACAAATCAGTCCATTTTATGAATTTTTTAAATGTTCAAATTTTTATATTTTCTTAAGATCGATATTACTCAACTTAAACATCCCATCATAAACTTCAGTCAAAAAAAAAAAAGTCAAAAGAAAACAATCTAGTATTACTTAGGTAATATTCGCAATTATATAAAAATACAATGAATAAAAATAAATAAAGATTATTATTTTTGTCGTTATTTAAATTAAGTAATAAAAGTAAGGAAGTGAAAAACACACAAAGTCGAATAAAATGAAAAGTAAATTCTTTATATTAGATGAAAGATACTAGAAAAACAAATAGAAAGTTTGTAAGTATATCTTTAATTTAAAAAAAAAATGAAAAATTGATTATAGTTTAGTTATTTTTTCAACTATAATATTACTCTTGTTGTGTGAGTCATCCATTCATACATTCTACTTAAGTTAATAACCTACATAATTAATTCTTATAGAAGAAGTTTAATCACTTACATGAAATAATGAATTATGGGTCCTATATAATTTAATTGTCTAAGTTGAAAGAGAAAAAAAAATAAACAACCTTTGGTTACATTAATGGATATAGTATGATTACAAATGATCTAAACACTAATTCTTAAATAAATCAACCAAAAGGACTTAACAAAATATTATTATTATTATTATTATTATTATTATTATTATTATTATTATTATTATTATTATTATTATTATTATTATTATTATTATATATATATATATATATATATATATATATATTACAATAATGAAAGTAAAAAATAAAAGGTAGAACTTCATTTTCAAACATAAAATATTACTAAATATAATACTTACTTTATTGTATGTTGAAGTTACTGAAATATATCTTCAAAATCATTGAATACTTGATTAACTTTTTTCCAAAATTTGATTAAATTATTTAAACTTTGTTACAGTCTATAAATATTAATTAATTCATAAGTGGAGGTTGTGTTCCCTTAATTTTAATATCTTCAACACCGATGTAAGGTTTTGTTAAGATATCATGTTAACTATTGTTTTGCTTATAATATTGTCATAGACCATTCATATTAGTTATGTTTAATTTCTTTTTAAAAATCTTTCATTAAACTAATTATCATCATTTGAGTATAATAAGATTGTAATGTTTCATAATGCGAGTAATAAAAATATTATAAGAGATGATCATGTCATTGTACTTTTTTATATATTACATTATATAATATAACCAATCAATTTATGTTAAAAACTGTGAGTTTAAGTCTCACATTGATTATAAATAAAAAAGTTAAACAACATATAAAAAAAATTCACAAATTGAAGTTTGGATTGAAGGTGGTATCAATTCTTTGTGTAAATTTGACTAAATTCTCGTAATGTTTTTCCCTCGATTTATCCAATAACTGGTATCAGATTCAATAGTTCGTCATTGTAACTAACTCAAACGAGTGTAGTTTAATCCCTATATCAAACAACATATAAGAAAAAAGACTTAAAAACTTATAGTCTTAAGATTTTGGATTGAAGGTGGTATTAATTCTTTTTATGGATTTAGTTCGGTTTTTATTCTCGTTTAATCTTCCCAGTATTTACTCCCTCAATTTAAATATTTTGTTTCATGGCCAAAACATGAAAATGTTTTCTTACATAAGTTGTGCATAATTATTATTTCACCAACTTAAAATACGAATATAAACATAGTGTGATATTTTTCCTCAACCATCAAGTTAAATGAATTTCGGTGGTCTAATCATTGAAATTAATATTATATATAGGTCATAGTTAGTTCATATGGAATGTTAGAAAAATTAAACCTTTGTCCCTGATATATCAACGCGGTTACAATTAATGACCTACAAGTTTTATTCAGATTTTGGTTTTTAATCTCATTATATAGATCTTTATTATTAACTAACTACTTTCAAATTTATTAAAAGTTATTGAATTATTGATAATGTCCTGCTAATAACTATTTATATGTGAAACAAATAGATTCAACTTTTGAAAAGTTAGATAGTAAAGAAAATTAAAGATTGAAGAATGAAAAGAAAGAAAAGTTGTTAATTATTTTTGAGTGAACTGTTTGTCTTGATAAAAAATCATTTGTATATTTTACCAATCCATCTCTCATACTAAAATAATAATTGTCGTTTAAAATATATTTCAAAGTGAAAATATTTGGAAGATAAACATTATCAATTTATATGAAATTTTTAACTTGATTTTTTCCTCAACCTCTCTTTATCTTTTACTTTTAATGATATGATGTCAGTACTTATCACCTAAAAACCACTAAGAGTATAAGTTTACAAAAAACCAAATTCACAAGGTTTGGAACTATAAACTAATACATAATAAAACATACAGCAACTTTTACCATAAAAAATAAAAGATATGTACTAAGTTTGTCATTACCTTAGTTAAAATGTCATGTGAGATTGGTTGTTGTATAGAAACTCATGACATTAAAGAGTTACTTGTTCATCTTATAAGTCCATTCTCCCCAACATTTTCCATATATCAACCTTGCAATATTGTACCATTATATCTTATGATGTTAACATTTTCCATTATATTTTGAGTCATTTGGTTAATTATGTCTTGTGATGTTAACTTGTTGTTTCATGAGTCATTAGTTTCTTAATTGTCAAAACTTGTCTCTTGGCAACATCACATTTATATTTTGTCACTTATGTTAATCTCTATGGCCTTAAAGCATTAATTACTTTATCTAATATCGTTGTCAATTTTTTAAATTATATATATATCCACCATATGAATTTTTCTCCTTATGTCTTAATATATAAAGCTCCACTAAAAAGGATAGATTGAAATACATATGAACTATACAAAATCATTAATGATGTTGACTACAATATGTCTTCATATTCTCATAAAGTTATTGTTCATAAGATTTTCTTCTACTACGTTCATTCAAGCCCACTCTTTAGTTCTTTTTTCTGACATCTCGCCTTATTTTTTTTTTGACAAGTGTAACATCTCAAGATTTATAGTATAATATTTTTTGAATATAATATATTAAATTATTTTATCTAAATTATTTAAACATTTTCTTATTTTCATAAAATATATAATATTTAATATTAAAAAATTAAATTAAATTAAAATTAAAAATAACAATAATTAATTATTAATTAGTTAAAAAATAATTAAAAAGGGATAAAAGTTACTTATCTCTTCACCCGAACCTGGTGTGAATTTTTAAGCCGATCCAACAATGAATTAATAACGGATCACAATTTCATTGAGATTACTAAATAAATATTCAAACATTTTTTTCTGTTTTTTTTCTCTCTTCAAAAGGCTTTAAAAATTAACATTCTCTCTTATAAGATTCCTCTCTTCACTTAGCTTAAGCGAAACAAATAAATTTAACAAATTTGGAATTATTAGATATATAGTTGGTAATCCAACTAAAAGTTTATAAAAGTTTGAAATTATTAAATAAATAGTTGAGAACCAACCCTTCCTACATGACATGGAACAATGTAAGTTATGGCAGAAGTCATTGACACGACTAAGTGTTCATTATTTGGCTTTCATATTGGTAGTATTATTCTTTATAGACCTGTTAATTCGACTGATGTTAGTTACAGCAGAAGTCATTGACAATTACGTGTTCACTATTTGGCTTTCATATTGGAATTATTCTTCTTTATAGACCTGTTAATTGGACTGATGTCTGGCAGCTGGTGGCAAACGTATCATGCCTTTTGGAATAAGTCCCCTGTTATAACTCAATTGAGTGTTTCACAACAACAGGGGATGAATAGAATAGAATAAAATATTTACGTACATTCAGTTAGATATATAATTTTGGGACACGGGAGTTTAAGATATATTTGGTATTTATGTTTTAATATAGCACATAAAAGCACCCCCTTCTGTCATATTTAATTATATATCTTTATGAACAAAACAAAATTGCAGAAGTCATTAAGCTTGTTACAAATAAGGTAATTTACTTACCAATTAATTTAGAAAGATCAAATGCAAAATAAAATTTAAATAGAATTGATAATTTGTTTCCTCTCGGTTATCACCAATTAATTTAGAAAGATCAAATGCAAATTTTTGGTAAAACTCTAGAATTGACAACAGAACTCCTTAGCTGTTGATATTTACATATTTTTGTAAACATGAGTATGATTAAAATAACAAACACAAGAATATGCGTCATTTATTTCGAGGCAGTCTCATATTAGACATCAAAATCTCCAACTGTGGACATACATTAGGGACACTGAAAATTCTTGGTGTCACAAGAGTTCATTTATAAAATAATTTATAAAGCATTCAATAAAAAGTAAAGGCGTTCGTTGAATTTATGATAAGATTATATACAGAGCAATTATGTTTAATTGAATTATTTGATTAAATTTTAAAAATAGTCTATCAAAATGAACTTAACTAAATTCGTTGAAACCAAGGTGAATAGGTTACATTACAATCATGTGCTACTAAATAGATATTTTTTAAAATTTTATTTCCACTTACCATCTGTTTTATATAAATTTTAAAATTTATATTAGTCATAAGTAAAAGCAGTTTAGTTTTTATATAAGTTTAGTTTTATATATATTTAAAATTCATATAAGTTTAGATTTAACTAATTATTTTATTTAAAATGCATTATTTTTCCACAATTATTAGTTTATACATCATTAATTTCTTAACCTGATATAAGACAGTTTTCATGGTAAAATAAAATAAAAATAAATTAAAGCACTTGACAACATAAAAAAATTCAAGAAAAAAAAAACAGAAACAAAATTTAAGTTATTATTTAATCCAAAAGTTAGATTTGTATTGATTTGATTGTTTCGAATTGGTACGAATAATAACTAGTTTCACTTGAAACTAAAAAAAAAAAAAAAAAAAAAAAATTTTTTAAAAAAAATAAATTTAAAAAAAAATAAAATCAAAAAAATAAAATTTTTTATTTATAAAAATTTTTAATTTTAATAAAAAAATATTTTTTTTTTTTTTTTTTAATAATTTTTATTTAAT
>Ga0099825_1009465_pt1 | contig 11114 bp, 2 predicted proteins | sample SiratroredBW_FD_76838 | JGI IMG/M metagenome (GOLD analysis project Ga0099825, IMG submission 76838) | Root nodule microbial communities of legume samples collected from California, USA - Siratro red BW | ecosystem: Host-associated > Plants > Roots > Nodule | place: USA: California | collected...
CACCCTCATCCGGTTGTCATATTTAAAAAATTTGACAACCGGATGAGGGTGCCATCCAGTTCTCATAACAAAATCAAATTGAAAACCGGATGGACTGGTCATCCGGGTGTCAAATGTTTTAAATATGACAACCGGATGAGGGTGCCATCCGGTTGTCATTACGAAATCAAATTGAGAACCGGATTTGTAAAGGGCAAAGTTGGAATTACAAACTTTTATTAAGGTGTAGGAAGCAGCTATTAGGGTGCAGGAAGAATTTATCCAGTGAAATACTCAGATCATGCCAAGTACGGGGCTATGCTTTTGCCACCTCCCTTATTGTTATGTAAACCTTCTAGGGTTTTCTGCCTTCACTATATGCATATTCTTGAAATTTCTTTCTCTTGTATAAGTCTCATTAGTATTTTATATCTCCTAAATCTTATTTTCGATGTCTCTTTTCTCATATCTAATTTTTAAATATCTTGAACGACGTCCAAAAACATTATATATATATATATATATATATATATATATATATGAAATTATACTATAAAAAATATAAAGATACTCACAAGTTTAATTAGTTAAAAAGCAAACAACTTATTTTTTTATTAAAATATTATCAATATACTTTTGTCGTAATGTCTAAGATCATGTGCTTTTTCAATAGATTTTTTTTTTAAAAAAATATTTAACTAATGTTCTAAGATATTAATAAAAAAATCTCAATAGTATACTTTTAGTATTTTTTATTATCATATTAGGAGAAATATATTAATATTGTTTCTTTTAATATATTGGTTTCAACGTACTCCTTATCATCAGTTTCATATAAATCTCACCAAAACTTAAATTCAATTATTTCTACTAAAACAATACACATGGTACTACTAATGATAAATACTTAACATGAAATTAAATTAATAACAAAAAAATCCTTTAATTATAATATATATATATATATATATATATATATATATATATATATATTGCTTCTTATAGATTATTATTTTTGAAAAAAAAAATTACACTGAATTTTGTATTCTAATATTTTAAGAAATAACCAACTTTATCCTTTTTAAACGAGATGATTATTAAATTTAGCGGGTTTGGTTATAGGGAGAGGTTTGTTTGGAAAAAATACGAAGAAGAACACTTGGTGGATGCGATCTCTAAAATTCGTTGGTGTGAAGACAACCACGATAGGATGGTGTGGATAGAGCACGACCGATAAGGGTATACAGTTAAATCTGGGTACAATATTATGAAGAAGGAGGACTAAGAGCAATCCTCTGAGGTATTCAAATTGTTATGAAATCTAAAGGTTCCCCCTTTAGCGGTGGTATGTGTATGAAGGTTATTGATGGATAGATTACCAACTAGGTCTAACCTAGTGAAAAGAGGTTTGCAGCTCCCAAACTTGTTATGTCCTATTTGTCAAGAATGTGTTGAATCAACTCAACACTTGTTTGCTACTTGTAAGGTGGCCCAAAAAGTTTGGGACCAGTGTGAGAGGTGGGTGGGAATTGTCAATGTTCGTCATGAGTCTATTATCGTTCACTTTCAGAGCTTCTATCTTTTTTGTAAAGGTCACTGTGCTAATAAAGCTTAGAAAGAGATATAGGTGACTATTGTTTCAGAGGTCTAGAACCGGAGGAATAAGGTTGTCTTTGATAGAGGGTTGTGGATGCTGAAGAAATCTTTACTATTGTCCAGTTAAAGGATTGGTTGTGGCTTAAACACAAGTTTTTGAAAACCTTGTTCTCTTATTCAGATTGACATCTCTCTCCACTTTTGTGTCTTGAATCGTTACATTAGAGTGAGGTGTGTGTGGGGGGCGTCTTAGTTGAGAGTTCTCTTCGTTTTTATCGTCTATAGTATTGATGAATGTTTATTTTACAAGTGGCTGTAGAGAGGTGTGTAGACTACTTTTTTCCTTTATTGTATCTTGTTCCTTTAGTCTACTTCTTTTTATTTCTCGGATACTCTATTATTAGTTCCTATTTTTTCTCATTATATAAGGATTAGAATATCCATGAAATACTTATTTTTATTTAATTTATTTTTGGTGTTTAAAAAAAAATTCAACGGATCTGGTTATTTTTTTTCCATATTGAATTAGTAACCGTTATGAGTCAACTTATATAAAAAATTATAACACATTTTTAATTTAAAATTTTAAAACAATAAATTTATGTGTTTTTTTTTACTTATCAATAAAATAAATAAGAACAGTGTTCTAACACTTCTGTATAATAGTTTATATATACATAACTCACCCGAAAAAAAAACACAAAAAAATACAGATCAATTCAGATAGATGAGGAGTGATCCTATAACATGCACAATCGAAACCTATGTCAACATAGAATATAAGCGGTGGCTCTATACCAACCGCAACACCTAAAATGTTGTGATATGTATCCAACATCAAAAAAAGGCTACAAGTTCCTCAGGTAGCTGCCCTGCAACCACAAAAACAATTTACCTTTTTCATGACCTTCGAGATTTATACAACATATACCTCACCTCATCAAAGATATAAACATTGTAAGTATAAATTAGTAACCCCAACCCAAGTGCCTCTTATATCAGTAGTGGAAGGATGTTTTGCTTTGAAAACTAGGAGCAACTCAATCCACCCGAATAGTATCATCACAATCCTGTTATGCTTATGAAAATTGATCTTAATCTTTACTAAGTACACTATTGAGCTTACATAATTCTAATAATCAAGGCAACACAAATTTCACTACAAACCATGGGTACAGTTTGTACTACATTTTATTTGTGTCTATATAATTATGTTCTCTGTATTTTCAATAGTAACAGTATTATCTTTCAAAATAGTTTTTCCTTAAACTTTACCATTATTGTTGTGGAATAGTACTTCACAGAGACATTATAACAATATTATAACAATATTTTTAAACAACTTATACAGGTACCACTCAGAATATTAGAATATTACATATGATTTCTTCTTATATATTTATTTTTTTTTTATTTTTTTTAATATGTAACTAAAACTTATACTTAGATTTCCTAATAAGAAATTACATATCAACTAAAGATATGAAAAATTTATAATATATAAATAAATAAAAATATCATTTTATTAAATCGATTTTATAAAATTAAATTAGATTTAAATTAGTAAAACTTTTATTATCCTTATAACATCTTACTTCATTCTCTCATTTATATCTTAATAATCTTACTTCATTCTCTCATTTACATCTTAATAATATGTTAAGTTATAACATAACAATTAATGTAGAAACTAAAGTTTTGTTCGCCAGAAGGAAGAAAAACCATGATTCATTCACATAGATGTTTTTTAAAAAATATTAGTGTCTAAGATATATATATATATATTGGAGAGAATACATATAAAGAGTAGGTGAGTAAGAAAAAAAACTTAAAAAACAAAATAGACGAGAAGGTGATAGTAAAGAAATTTGTTTGATTGAAAATAAATATAGGGGAAAAAATAAAAGTAGAATATACAATAAATTATATATCCATATCTTTTTGAAAAAAAAAATGAAAAGAATACTTTTAAAATGTACAAGTAAATGCTTGTTTAGAAACATTTTTAGTCTGAAAATTCCGTCAAATCAACAAAAAACACACAAACTACTACCAGTGCGGGGACGTGATTTATCACGTCAAACGTCCTTTCTAGAAGAGATTCCAAACATGCGATGAATATACACTGTTCACCTAAATAAAACAGTATAATTACATAGAATTTGGATCCTCTGCAGCTGAAATTCTCTGCTGCCTTCGTGCTGCAAAATCATAGCCATTCATTTGTTTTGCAGTGGATGATAAAGAAGAGAATATGATGAATGACTAAGTTTTTTTGCTCCAGAGGATCTCTGCTGAATTATGCATGATATGGTTAATTTACTGACACAAGTGACCAATCTCAGCTATATACAAACTTATGCTAAGTACTGAATATATGTTATGAAAAGAACATTAGGAACAATGATTTTATGTTCTACGTTAGACATGAATAGTTGATAACATTACTGTTGAACTTTTAACGAAAATAATTAAAGCACAAGATTAGTACAATATGTCATTCATCAAAAAATTTCAACTTTCACTGATATATCTACTTTGTCATTTCAATAATCTAGATTATGTTAGTTAATCCAAGCAATTAATCTAGCTAATTTATTTATCTTACTACTGAAACGAAATTTTCAATAAACTAACAACAATTATAATCCACCAACACTTTCGTAGCAGTATAAGCAAGCTTGGGAAGCAGCACAATAAAATGGAGCTATTTGATTAACACAGCTTAATCAGCTATAGTTCACACAGATTGGTGCTAATAAAATGGAAAGATGCAGATACAGAAAACAATCTGTGGGGAAAGAAAAGTGACTTAACCTTGAAAATAGTAGTGAAACTAAATCTGATCTATTCACTGAAACGAACTGAACTGACATTTTGGTCACATTATGATAACTCGAACCTCTGACCCTTCATGCTTAATTTCCTTGTTGAACAGATATTTGATGAGCACAAACATAGGTTGAGAATGAACGGATACAACAAACACAACACATTCCTTAACCATATACAAAACAACAAAATACATTCTATGATCATAGCTCCTCACACAACTCCCACCATGTTTGCGTAAATATATTGTTCGTCTTTAAAACAGACACAGGAAATAGCGAGGAAAAGAGAGTTTGAATTCCACATTCTGTGAAAAGACATTGGATCTGTGAATCAAAGTGACAGAAAGACAACATAAAAAGCTTGCTCATGAACGCCAAAACATATCTACCAGAGATTAACCATTTTATTCCATGACCTTCCAATGTACTTCCAATAACTATAATTACAGTCAAAATTAAAAACCAAATAATAAAATATTGTTCCCACCACCACTAAGAATGTTACTAAATTCACAAGCTTTGCTATCTTCATTTTCCAGAACAGAAGCAACAAATACCCCACAGAACCAAGCATCACGATTCCCCTCTGACCATTCCTGCTGATAGATCGAGCCACACATGCTAGAATCCCCATAACCCAAAAGCCAATACCAATTGGATCCTGCAAGCATAGCGAACTCAAACAGAATTAGTCCTATTCCTTATCATGGGGTAGAGAAATTAAAAAAAAAAAAATTTAACCTTGCCATCAATATAAATTAGAATTTAGGCATATTATTTTGCAATGTTAGTAAACTACATGGGATCTCTAATGATGAGTAAAACACATTATTAACCTTTAGATATGGAACATTTGGTTCCTTCTTTCTGGGCAATTTGGGTCGAAGTTTGCGGACAAATTTCATGAATTTGGTAGTGAAGAATCGTGGTCGGTGTGCTGGTTGTGCGGGGTGTGAAGCGAATTTTAAGGCGAATTTAGGAAGCTTGAGGAGAATGGAGAGGCGGAAGAAGGAGAAATTCGAAGTGGGTTTGTAAGTTGCGGCGGCGAATCTGAGTCTGAAGTTGAAGTTGTTGGCTTTGGCAGTGACGTGGAGTCTCCATGATTGTTGCTGTTTTTGTCTCTCTGATTGCATTCGCAAAATCACAGTGGGGAAAAATAGTACAGTAACAGAAGCAGAAGCCCTATGTTTGGTTTTCAAGGAGCCGTTAGAAGCTTTCAGGTTTTGAATGAGTGAGAAATTGGGATTACGTGGAATAAAGGGAAAAAATATTTTTGTATCTTATTACTTATGTTTGATCTTTATACATTGATAAACTTTTTAATTCACATTTTAACCTATTCCTATAAATATAGCAAGTATTTTTTTTGTTTAATTGATATTTTGATCCTTATAAACTATCTTTCTTATGTGATTATGAATATAGAAACTAGCCTGAGTGATTAAGTAAATCAATAATTTTAATGTTATGAATGATATGTTATATGTTAATATTAACATTAATTTTTATTCAAACCAGTCTATAAGTGAGGTAAGTGTAAATTACGTTTGCTGAAGACATTCTCAATATTTTTCATTAAAAGTTTCCAACATTTATCGTAAATTAAATTGCGAAGCAAACAATACTAACTGGTCTTAACATAGAAATTAAAAGACATGGCTTTATATAATAATTTTCAGGATATGATTGGAGACATGAATAATGAATTGGTAGCCTTGAGAGCACTGGCAGAGGTTTGTTGTGAGTGAGAAGGGACTTGACTCTCCAATTTTTCTTTTTGCACATATATATAAAAATAATTTTTTTTTAATTTTTTTAATTTTTGTATATTTTATATATCTGATATTTCTAAAATTTTTTACATATATTTTGACACTAAAACATTTTCTGAAGTCCGTCTTGCTTGAGAGTGCTGAAATGTGTAACCTAGAAAAAGTGAAATGGTTTACAAATTTTGCTTTTACACCTTTATTTTATAGTTGTTTCTATTTTTATATCACGTCAACTATTATAATTAATACAAATTCTCTTTCTCTTTTGCATTTTAACTGTACAAACTATAAAAGAAGTAAAAGTAATTCATTAACTCACGAAAGTGTCACTACAAAATAAAGTCTAGGAATTATTTATACTTCCTTTTGGATGGGGTGGGGTAGAAAGGAAAGGAGGAAAAAGTAAGGGAGTGAGATTCTTTTGATTGAGAAAAAAAAAATGTATTTGGATACAAAGTGGTACGAAAGTTTTATAGCGGATGAGATTCAAGTGATAAAATAATTGTAAAATTTTAAATACAATGAAAATGATTAATATGTTCTTAGGTTATTTTTTTTTATAATTATAATGAGTGTAAACTGTATTTGAATGATAGATAATTTTTATATTTAAAGTTTAGAATGAATTAAAATTTTTATTTTGACAAGCAAAGAAATTTAATATCTTTTATTTATTTTTAACATAATTATTATGTTCTTTTGAAAACATTTTATGTATAAATATATTGAGTTATATATTTATGTTTTTAAATTTATGTTAGCCATAAATAAAAAATAGATTTAATTTAAAATAAAAAAGTGGATAATTATGCAAAATATTTACACAATCGATTATATACAAACACATAATATATAAAACACTCTAAGTTACATTGAACTATTTAAAACTTTTGCAAATTAAAAAAAAAATAGAACAAACATTTTACAAAAATCACTAAACTGCAGTAAACAATTCACAAGTATTAAAAAATTAATTGATTAGATTAACTTTTAGTCTATTTTATTTATTGCATTAACAAACCACCCAAAATTAATTGGTCTATTACACACTTTAGTGAATTAAAAATTTTCAAATCAATAGAATCCAACAAAAAAAAAAAAACAATAGATTACACTGTAAATATGGTTGGAGAAAATTTAATTGAATCACAAGTAAGTTCAGAAAAATTGTACACACAAATCATATACTAGTTTTTTTTTCTTTTTCTTTCAAGAACTACAATCAGTTTCTTTGTCAATCAAGAAAAAACTCTATTATACATTACACAGTACAAATCAATTACAAGAATAACACCAAAAATAATACAAAGAACCACTCTTGCATTTTGAAAGAATGAAATGCAATACCTCTAAAACCCTATATAATTACAGTGAAAGAACTTTAACAAACACACAGAAATGAAAATTTTGAAACAAATACAAAGATAATTCTGCAACCAAATGAAAATACAGGTTCAAAGATCACAAAAAAACTTCCTACACTACACTATAGACCACTTCAACGTACTCATACTCAAAACATATAGACTATCTTAGTAAAAACTATTTTTCACTCGAAATGATTTCAAATTTTTATTCTTTCACTTTGCTTAAAACATATATTTATAAAAATATATTTTATCTATTTCAAATGATTAAATCTTTCATTGAGTTGATTAATTTTACTTAAATGAAATTAATTAATTATGTTAAACATTCAATCTGCAACATTAAGGTTTTTCTCAAAACTTTCTTTATAAACATATTTTAACTAAAATATTACTTTAAAGCAATTGCGTAGATTATATACTCTTCTAGAGACAAAAATACTCACACTTAAACTATTCTACTAAATCAGATATTTATAAATTCTTCTACACTTATTAGATTCATTAAAATATAATTAAATACAACTATACCTACATAATTGATTATGTTTCAAATAACAATTCATTATTACTAACATGTGATTATGGTTGTTTTTTACTTTCAAATAAATCCATTTCTTAGTACAGTCCAAGACGATTTTTCTACCTCTATGCACCCTATGTAGCACAAGTGCATGCAAATTTCAAATTAATTCATACTCTCAGATATCTTTGCAATCATGCTATCCAAACACATTAAAAAAGAACCCACTAATTCTAATTAATGAATAACTTTATTGTATAATTCCATTCATAGGTAATAAACAAGATAAAAATACACAAAATTTATCAACAGATATTTGTTCATCGATAAATTTAAATTATATAGAAATTTATATTTAAGTAAATAATTTATATATTTTACTTGAAACTTTTAATATTATACACTTAATGTTTAAAAATACAAAAAATATTTTAACGTATACTTGATTGATTATATTAATATATAAAAATAAATATTTAATATATTTATTTAAAACATAAAAACTGTATATAAATGAAAAATGTTATGAATATTAATTATTATTTGCATATCAATAAATATTATGCTTATATACTATTATAAATATATTAAATTATTTATAATTTGCTATTTATGATATACTTATATTAATTTAAAATTATTATATGTGACATCATAGGTAAAGGATTAATCTACAGGTACGGATACACGTATAAAACTTACAGTTACTACCACCTCAATTTTATGATCATATTTTTATTATGATTATTATTATGATTATGATTTTATTAATAATGTTAATTATAATAATAATATTGACAATAATATTAATATTAAAGTTAATAATATTAATAATAATAATATTAATATTAACATTAATAATATTAATAATAACAATATTAATAATAATATTAAGAATAATATTAATAGCATTAAGAATAATCTTAATATTATTATTATAATAACAATATTAATTGTATTAAAATAAAAATAATAGTTTTAGTAATAATAATATTAATATTAACAATATTAATAATGATATAAATAATAGTATTAATTATTAATATTATTTACGGATTTTTTTATAAATAATTATATATTTTACTACGAAAAATAATCAAGTTATTATTTTAATACATATAATTGGCAAGATTTGTCTTAAACATATTTGAGGACATAAAGAAACATTTATAAGTTTGATTTGTTAGCTATTTGAAATTAGTATAAGATGTTTAGATATATGGAACAGATATTTTATCAATTAGGTTTAAAATATTAGGTTGATGCAAGCTTAGGTGGGTAAGTTAAAATGACAGATAGTAGCAAATAATTGCAAGGTGGCAGAGTTGATATGATACCTAATATGGCTAATTTATGGGTAAATCTATGACACTTCCATGTGCAATCCACAATCCAACACCACATTTCCTAACACCCAATCTTTCTTTATTCACCAATTCAAGCTTTTATATGCATCATTTTCAATCCCTTCCAAACACTTCAATCAAGATTATCCACTTTCATACTACACTCTATTCATGCAAATATGTTTTTTGTTTTTCACCACCAATTAAATACTATTTTATTCATCATTTATCTCCAATTTATGCTTGGAACATTCCAGAGACACATTTCTCTACGGCACTTTGACTATATTAATATTAATTTAAGAAACAATTATCCAAAAAATAGAAGAAAAAATATATATACGAAGATATCATGAAGTTGGCCACAGCAAAGATAACATGTAGCAACATTATTCGGCTTCACATGATAGCTATGTATAGCTAAATTGAAAATTGGTAATCTTCAATTCATTTTCAATGCATCTCTCTCTCTACCAATCTGCTAACTACTAGTACTTTAATTATTACGTAATATATCTGGAACTATTAATAAATTATTTTAAATAAATTTATCAATTTTTTTATAAGAAATATTTAGTTTATTTAAATAAATAAGTTTAAATATGAAATTCAGTTTAATTAAATATATGGGTCTATTCGAGTTTTATAAACTTGGCTTTAAAAGGTAGATATTATTTTATTTTATGCGTGTTATAGTAAAAATGTTAATTTTAAATACGAAAAAGGAGTAGCACTAAGTAAAGTACTGTTTTATCTTAAAAAAACATTCTTAATTAACTATTAGATTATTCCCCCTTGTTTATTGAATTAAATTAATACATTTAAAAATACTTCAAGACATTATTGGTTATATGGAATAAAAGTATGCTATAGAATGATCCAGTTAAAATTAAGTTAAATTTAAATCTTAAAATTTTCTTTTTGAAACAAATTAATTAAACTTAAAGGTTAGTTTTATCATTTTTTGGTATCAAACTTAAATTATACTATCAATTTTTATTCATTAATTTATACTTATAACTAGAACCATATATTGTCTTACCTTAAAAAAGTCAACTCAATTTTCGTAAAAGTTGCACCTTCTAACCAACTATCCATATTAAAAATATTTTTTAATTGAATTTTTAGTTTGATCTATGTACATTTTGTTTATGAAGTTTTTTTTAGCTGATTAAGTCTTTCTATCCTAAATTTAAAAAATGGTCAATTTATTAGTTTTCTGTTATCTACAATCCTAAACTTCTCTTTTTCTATTGAAATGTTTGTTGAGTTTGTGATGCTTTTAAAATATAAAATAATTTTAAAAATTCAGAAATAACATATTTAGAAAATTTTGAAAACAACGAAGAATTTTATAAGATGTACTATTTAGGCAGGGTAAAATTAGATTTTTTTTCTAAATTTAGTTTTGGATAAAAGCTGATGTTTTTATTAGCGAATTTAGTGTAAAATGTTTAAAATAATTCAATCCACTCAAGTTACAACATTATTTTGAGTGAAAGGAAACTTAAAGAGACAAAAATCATTCATAAAGGAAGAAAATTACAACTAAAACAAAAACTATCTACAAGTAACCCCAAAAAGAAGAAAAAGAACATTGATATGAAGTGTGAGAGTCTTCTCTCTCGCAAATGCTTACTCTTGCTTCTATCTTTCTCCATTTCATTTTTGTAACACCTTCTAAAGCCCTTCATATA
>Ga0099825_1009466_pt1 | contig 11114 bp, 5 predicted proteins | sample SiratroredBW_FD_76838 | JGI IMG/M metagenome (GOLD analysis project Ga0099825, IMG submission 76838) | Root nodule microbial communities of legume samples collected from California, USA - Siratro red BW | ecosystem: Host-associated > Plants > Roots > Nodule | place: USA: California | collected...
AAAAAAAAAAAAAAAAAAAAAAAAAAAAAAAAAAAAAAAAAAAAAAAAAAAAAAAAAATAAAAAAGTTTATTATTTAAATTAAAAAAAAAAAAAAAAAAAAAAAAAAAAAAAAAAAAACTAAAATTGAGATGTATAAACTCCTCAGTCATTTATTTTATATAGTATTCACTCTAACAAGTTTTTTAGCAACTTTCAAAGTACCTTTTTTGGTCTTCCAGGTTTCTTAGAAGTCTGAACACACCCTTCCAACTCATTTGAATAATTAGGAAACTCTTGCTCCATCCAATCTGTCTAATATTTATAAACCAACTTACACTCCTCCACAAACTTATAAGAAAGAGTCTGAGTAACCACACCCTTTCAACATTCGACTACCACTACAAGAAAAAGTTAAAATACCGACATAATATTATCGATCGAATTTTATTTGTCGATAAAATATCATTATCGACGGATTTTACCAACGGATATCATCTCTCGTTAATTATCAACAGATTTACCGATGGATTTACTAATAGATTTAACTTCGTCTGTAATTAATATTTACTGATTTCTATAATATAATTAATATTTTCTGATTTATTAACGGATTTATCGATGGATAAATCCATCGGTAATTATCGACGGACTCAAAAAATCCGTCGGTAAATTTACATACAACCGATTTACTGACTGATTTTTGGTGTTTTAGAGGGATTTTCTCCGTTGATAATTTTGATTTTTTTTTTGTAGTGGACATCTACCAGCAACAAGTAGTGCAAGCCAGAGCTAATATGAAATCCTTGGACTTCCAAACCAACAACCACTGTGGCATCAAGCTTAACCCCGACAAAATCATGAGAAGCTAATTTAGTGGTTTTTCCAGTAGTTATAGAAGCATTTTCAGGCAATCTACCTAACCTGCAAGGTGATTGAACCAAATCATCATAAGTTTGAGTTAAAAGTCTCCTCCAAAAATATTCACCCACTTCTTAAAAATCAAAGTTTTTATACAACACCTTGTAAGTAATTCTCTTCAAAAGCAATAGTTTAGAACTATTATTATCTGTCTTTGGAACGGTGACAGCGAAAGCAACCAAAAGGGTATTAGAATCCCCAATATTCACATTTCAAGCTTATCTTCGAACGAGTTTTCATCCAAAACAGATAACCTAGGAAAGGAATTTGAAAGAGACAAACCAGATGAGTGAGACAAGTCACCTTTAGGAGAAACATGTTGTATCTGCTCAACATTCTGAATTAGATAGGCCTGTTGAGAATCATCAACAAGACTTGACATTCTTTCTGAAATATCTTTTTGATTAGAGACGTTGTTAGGAACAACAACATCACCTCCTAATGGAGATGGTTTAGAGTTATTACCAATAACAATATTAACAACATTAATGATACATATAAAGATGATGAAGTTCCTAAGGAAGAAATAGAGGAAGAGCATCAAGGAATACAAACAAGAAGCATGACTAGGAGAGACAAAGGAGAAGAAATAAGGAAGAGATTTGATGGAAGAATGACAAGAGGAAGGCTTAAAGCTTTAGAGGATTAGAAGAATAAATATTTGTACACTCTAAAAAGTTAGAGAAACTTGCGAGAAGCACAAACATGACGGTATGAACTTGAGACAACTTGGTCATAAATGTAGAAAATAAGAAGTGTCTTTTGGAAGGCTTATGTTAGCACATGCATCTTGCAGGGCTAATTTGAAGTCAACCTTGACTCTTCAAGTTTTCAAGACACATTCAATGAACCTAGAGTTTAAAGTGCATGCCCATGTGCTTCTATCCTAGTCATCATATAATAATCGTTATATTCCATGTATCTTAGACACTACCAAGTGCATCTCCCTAATTTCAAAGGATCAACTTATCTGAAACATAGTTAAGTAGAGTTAACCTCGATTATCATAGTTAACATTTTTTTTTTTACTCTTGAAGCTCTTCTTGGTAGCACCATACATGCTATAAATCAGGGTGTTCTCCTTTGTATTTTCAAAAGTTAAATGAAGAAGAAACTCATTTGTGAGAGTTTGAGTTGTGTCTCTACTCTAGTCTTTTGATTCTTATCTTGAGAAGCTTTCTCAAGTGACAAATCCTCCTTCACTCATCCTTGAAGGTGGCGTGTTCAACCATTCTCCTTCCTTAATGCATTTTATGTTTCTTTTACTTGTTATTTTCTTGTTTTCAGTACTTGTTTCCTTAACTGATTACAATTGCTAAATACTTTTCTCATTCCATGGTTTCTTCCTATGCGTCCACTCTTGTTCTTTCACAGAGAATGCAAACAACAATTTGTCTTGGGTTAGTCCAGATCTTGCAAACCTTCAAAGGTTCACATCAACTTAGTATTTTATTCTTTCGATAAGTCATTCTTGACTTTTACAAACATAAGGTTTAGGTGATCAATAGATCATTTTCTTAGTACACTAGAGAGTGTAACATCTTTCGACATGTATAAGGTTAGGGAACATGAACACAAACAATGTTCTTTACAAAGCTTTAGGGAACAAAACATTTTGGCAGAGTTTCAACACTTGCAAATTGTGGTTGACTATTATATTCTTCTCTTTGAAGCATGTCCTCTTATAGGGTAGCAAAAAGTAGTTGTTGCATTCCCTCTCTTATTCATTAGTAGCTTTGAACTCTCTTCATTGTCTTTTTCTTCTTCTTCTTCTTCTTGTGTTATCATCTGATGAGGTCTTTTGTTGTGAAGCATTAAATGTATGACATGCAACATTAATTTCTCTTCTCTTCTTCATGCAAACTCTCTGATAGCTAGCAGTACTTATCTTCATCAGTAGTAGAACCTTTTACGCCTAACAATGGTTAAAAGTGTACACTATACAAGATGAATAGTTGATCCAGAATTGAAAAATAGTGGTGTTAAGAGAGTTGGTCGTCATTGCATCTTTAGCTCATATCCTAAGAGCAAGAGGTATTTGAATGTTGTTGTTTGCCTCTTTGAATAAACGTATAAGATGTTCTAGGTATTTCATAATCAAGCTTTGGAATACTCTTCATACGTGTGAGAGCGCATCGTCTGTTAGACGATAAGAAATTATTGGTCAACCACAATATTTGTTAGTTAAAGATTGAAAAACAAACGAAAGAACATTGAGTATGACCTTCACTTTATTTGATAAGAATTGATGATATTCAAATGAAAAGAGCATTACAAATATCAATTAGAATGTCTGATAAAGAAGTGAAAGAGCACCAAATGATAAGCTAAGTGCTTACTCTAAATTAACAAGAGATAAAAGAATATTCCTGAAGCTTGAGTCTATATCACAAAGATTGTCTCCTACATATAACCTCAAGAATACTTGTGCAAACATCAACGTTCAAATATCTCTTGAGACATGAACTAAAACTCACCAACTCTCCTAACACAACTACTTTCAAATTCTAGCTTAGCTACTTGCCTTGTATAGTGTGTACTTGATGGTAACTGATGATTCTCCTTGGTTGTTTCATGTTTTCAATCAGTGGAATGGAAGAACATGGATTGTGGAAGTTGTGAAGAGGTGAGGAATTATCACTGTGAAATTTGCGATGGCAACTCTCCTTGGACTAGTTCCTAGAAAGGCTAACCTAGAGGGAGCAGAAGTGAACAAGAGGAGTTGAAATTTGTGTGGCCTGTCACTATCATTCACTAGCCAAATTTTACATTGATTGCACCTCTATTTATAATGCTCAAGGTCAGCCCAAAGACTTTACAAAATTAAATTGCAATTCACCTAGATTTAGAAGAACCAATGAAGCAATGACACTTAACAATTGATCTATAACTTGTGGCACAAATAGTGGATTAGCTACCACTTGGACACAACACACTTTACACATGCAACATGTGCTGAAAATCCAAGTATGAGCACACCCCCTTACCCTTCTAGAAGCCCTAAGTCGCTTATTGTGTCAATTAGTCTTGAAACAGGCCCAATTGATGCATTACGTGACTTCCAATGTTATTTCTAGTCTTACTCTGTACATGGTCCAAATACAAGGACCAAAAGGAATTATGCTCAGGCCCAATACATAGCCCAAATTATTATAAGTTATTCTAAATATTTATACAAGTAGAGCACTTCTCCTTGATGCTTCATGTAATCACTTTAGGCTTGGATTTGGTCCCAAACAATTGGTTGAAGGCCCAAATAGGTTGAGATGGGTAAATTCTTCTGGAAAACTCTTGATTAAGCTTTTGTCTATGTGTCTTCTTTATACTTGAACTAAGGTGGCTAGGACGTATTCCACCAATACTTTCACCATGAGGTGGTACAAAAGGCTTTGCTACCGAGAGAAGTGTGTACTACTAGTCATCTCGGATGTTGCATAAAGAAGAACATTTAAAGCTACATGGGGTGAATTAAATTCAGTAATCATGTTGAAGCTTGTAAGACACAAGGAGCACATGAAAGAAGAATTGAATTTGCTCAACGAATACCTCTCAAAGGCTATTTTCTTCTAATGATTATATAAAGCATACCATCAAGAAGAGTTGAGAGCAGGAGCACTAACAAAATTTATGGATCCATTAGAGCTTATAAGAGATCACAAGAAGTGTATCTTTAGTCACATAGGAGAGTGAACCTTCACCTTGTATTCTTCGGAAGACGTAATCTCCCCCTAAAGTGCAAAATGATTTGAACTAGGAGAGAAAGTCCAAACCTTGTATATAGTTAGACCTAATGACCTTCAACCTTTCTCATAGTAGCCAGGCGTGGCTAAAAAGCAAAGAATACTCAGTTCAACCATGAGTGACTTGAGTTGATAGGTTCAGTTAGTAGTTATTGTGATTTGAAAGAATACTCAGTTACCAAGGAGTGACTAGGTATAAAGAATACTCAGTGTCAATTATGAGTCATAAGTGTCTAGTTAATTCAGGAGTGACTATTTCAAAAATACTTAAAGAATTAGTTAGGAGTGGCTACGAGCCCAAATAATACTCAAAGTATACTTTGAAGCATTAGTCTACTTAGTTAAACTTAACTGGTTGGTTAGGAACTAAATATAGATTGTTGCGATAATGAACTAGTATAAATTATTGTGTTTTTTCCTTATAAAGACTTTTATGTTTAGTTAAAGAAGAGGTAAATTGATTTTTGAAAAATTTTCACAAAAACACTATTGGAAAGAATGAGTACTTTTAATTGAGTCAATTTACTGCGATTTTAGTTGTCACACAATAGAAAAATAATTCAATTGAAATTTGAAAACAATAAGATAAAATTCTAGTATAAGCACCTAGGTAGAAAATATAATTGATTTAATTGGAAAATACAATCAATTTAATTTTTTGCTTTGAAAAAAAAATTTCAATTGACTGATATGTTCAATTAGTATATTGATAACACTGTTATATGAATCATTACTAGAAAAATCATTAATAGTGACTAAAAAATCGCTCACTGATTAAAACAATGACCAATTTAGTGACCAAGACCTCTCACCAGCTTGAGAAAACCTACAACCATCAGACCTAAGCAACTTTTCTGTCATGTTACAATTATTTTTATACTTATTATTACAAAGACCGATTCTGTGACTGATTTCTATGACCGAATATGTGACCGATTCTGTGACCGAATATGTGACTGATTCTATGACCGATTCTGTGACCGATTCTGTGACTGATTCTGTGACCGATTCTGTGACCGAATGTGTGACCGAATGTGTGACCGATTCTATGACCGAATCTGTGATCGAATCTGTGACCGATTCTGTGATCGATTCTGTGACCGAATTTGTGACCGATTTTTTCAGTCACTGATTTGGTCACTAATAGTGACCGATTTTTTCGATCACTATTTGACAATTTTCTAGTGTTGAATGTTTAATCAAGATTAGATGAAAACTATATCACAACTACATTTAATCAGTGAAAAATAATGTATATAGAACCACAAAAGCAATCAGTTGAATCAAAAACATAGTTGATTAAGTTTTCAAAGTGATGTAGATTATGGATAAACAATAACACGAGTTAAGAAAAGAGATCAAAGAGAGGACACTTTATATTGGTTCACTCTTCTCCAAGAGCTAAATCCAATTTTTCTTACCAACTAGCAAAGAATTTCAGTACATCCCAATAATTGTACATGTCATACAATCAAAAATCAATCTTGCATCCTACAAGATTCACAAAGACATTATACAATACCCTATTACACCTCTACAGATGAAAAATCTAATCAAATGTAGACAAAAAAAAAAAAAATACAATCAATGTAAAATAAAATACAACCAACTCTGTAATCAATACTAAACACAAACAAACTAATAACCAGTTGCAGTAGAGTTTCCTGAATGAAAATAGATGGAACACAGTTTAGTTTAGCCTCAAATCAGAGAAAAAACATGAAGAATCTCTATCTTGAGTTCCTTTTGACAAAAAACTCATTAAACTCTTGAAAAATGCTCTCTATTATTCGTTAAAAAATTTCTTAGTTCTCTCTCTTTTTCTGAAAGTCTTCTTTTATTTTTAATTAATATATCTTTACAAAAATTATAAAAATTATTTATACTTTAGTGAAACAATCGGTTGAAAATTAGTTTAAATTGATTTATTTTACTAAAATGATTTTCAAGTTATTGATTTTAGAAAAAAAAAATCCCTTAAAAAAGTCAGTAAACTATTTTTACTTGCAAAACATTGATCAAATAAGTTTTATTTTAATTTTAAAAACTTGTAGAGCACATTCTACTGATTTGTGATGCATGCACGTGAATCATCACATTAACATATTAATTCTAAATAAACAATCTTCAAGCTTTCTTTGCACTTGACTTCATCAAATAATCAAGTGCATCAATGCTAACATATCTCTTTTTCTTATATTCTTTATATTGCATATTATCATTATTTGTACTAACCTAAGAAGGAGAGCTAAGTACATATTACAAATGTTTTACCAATATGCTTCTAAAACTAAGTATTTGATTTGCATCTATATTGGCTGGTAAGATGTTGAAACTATGATATACTAATGTGCTAAAATAAAGAGCATGTCTTAGTAAAGTGATTTAGTTGAGTTGCAAATTTACATCTAGGGTAACCCTTTGGACTTGATGAGCTAAAGATAAAATAAGCTTTTAAATATATCCAATTGATCATATGTGTTATGAGATTTTTAAGGATATTTGTTTTATGTTTCAACAGACCAAAATTATTAGAAAATATTTAAGAAAATATATATTCTTAAGTTCATCCTTTTAAATGAACCACCTCTTAAGTCAAACTTGCACCTGGTAATATTATAATTACTTAAAACATTAGAAAACATCAGAAACTAATGATTCACAAAACTTAACAAAGTATGTCTTATATGACACATTAGATGAAAGAATTTTGAGTTTGATTGTTTTACAAACCAAATAATCTTTGATCATCATTAAGTAAATTATATTTACAAAAGGTTTTCTAAATTAATATCACAATTCAATCCTCCTTTCTTGGGATTTCCCTGTTAGTCTTACTAGACTTATTGTGTTTCAGTGCACAAGTAAAATATTCAGGTGTTGTATTTTAACTATAACAAGATTCACATTTATTGCTACATGAAACATACTTAATAAACCTCTACATTCATGCCTGATAGATTGAAGAGATGAAGCCTTTCGAGTTCAAAAGCTATAAAAAAAAAATTAGAAAAGTTGTAAATGCTATCAAAATCTTTTTCATTACCTTAAAAGCTTTGTAGAAGTGTAAGTTAAAGATGTTTTTCTTAATACTTATAAGCAAAAACTACGCATAATCTTATCTAAAAATATAATCAATAATTTATTTATACTATTTCAATTATCAAAGTATTATTTTTCTAATAAAATTATTATCTTTTAAACTTAATTAAATTTTAAGTAACTCGTATATTTGGATATTGTATTTTCAATTAAGTGTTTATTAAAATATTTTGTTTCATTGAATGTTCAAAATGATTTTTTATTTATGTTTGATAACTGTCAACAAAGTGATTGTTATTTTATATTTCAGTTTTTAACTTGTTAATAACTTAAAAGAAGTGAGTTGAAAAAGTTAAAGGAAATTAGAGAAAAAAGAAGGAGCAAATTGATCAAATGAAAATAAAAAGATCGAAAGAAAAATTATGCTGCCTATTGATGGTAAAATCAAACAATAACGAGCGTTTTATATAAAAAAAATTAAAAATATCTCTTTTTATGATTTAATTAAAACATAAATTAAATATGTTTGAAAAAAAAAACTTGTAAGTCAATTACCAATTAGTCGAGAACGAATGCATGCCACTTCATTTTCATAACGGTGATAGCGGTAAAGTTATAAGTAAATTATCCTACTTTTTTTTAGTGTTGTTTAAATTGAAAAATATAATTCTAATTTCAATTGAAAAATAAAGTTAAAAACAGTTGACTTTTGTTTGTATATCGAATTTAAAATTTGAGTTCAGATGATCATATGAATAAAAAAAAACATAATTAGAACGAAAGATTCGGTTAAAGATTATCACTTGTCACTGACTCAACTAATAAATATTCCATATAATTCAATGACATAAATAATATCGAACTTTGAAATTTCAAAATTTCATTTCTTAATGCCAAAAGCTTTAGTGAAAAACTAAACAAATTCAACATCTATCAAGAAATGGAGGTTTCTGGAGTAGCAATATGATGAACAGCTGCTGCTTTGGACTTGATATCGTCCAAATAATTTTGGTAAATGTAAGAACTGAATCCGAAGATGGAGAACAACATGGCCACAATCTTGACACCATCCATATGTTCATGGTATAGAAGAACTGCAGCAACAGGAACAAGCGGTAAGCTCAGCATGCTCATAACATTGGAGAAGAACGAAGACACCAAATAGATCAGCCCCACAACTCCAACAGAACAAATCTGCCAAGCCAAAGCTGTTCCAAAAAGGGTCAATATGTAAACCTCTCTTCCTGCTTTGAATCTCCTCATTTCATCCTTCAAACCCTGCCCTTCTCCACTGGCAAACATTCCCACTATGCAAACACATGAAGCAACAAAAGATGTCCAAATTTGCATGTCTAGGACCACAGAAAATGTTTCCCTCTTTAAGACCTTTTCAAATGATACCTGAATCAGGCACAGCAAAAGGGCATACCCAGCTGATGCACCGATAGTAGACCAAATACCAACCATGTGCTTGCTCTTGGTAACATTCCTGATTTCATTCTCTGAGGAGTCAGAATGAATTGCTAGAATTGATGCTGATATGGTGAGAAAAACAACTGAGTTAAGTATTAACAAGGTGAGTTTTTGACCATTGATAAAGAAGGAAAATATGGCATTGAAAGCAAGTTGGGCTGCACAAATAAGGGAGTAAGTAGATATAGGAAGGGATAGAAGCCCTATTGTGTACATCAAGTTATCTCCAGCTAATAGGGTACCCAAGAGGATGTAAACCATGATGAGAGTCTGAGTAGAAGAGTGCATGGTGAGGTCAGTGGTGACAGAAAGGTTTTCTGAGTGAGGGAAGAAGAAAAGTGGAAGGAAAAGGATTGGAAAAGCCACAGATTGTACTAGGGTTGCCATCCATATACTTTTTCCTCCTTGGTCAAAGTAGAATCTCCCTAGCAAGATTGCACCAGATTGGCCCATCAAGAGTAAAGCTATGTTGATTACTACTAAAAACCACCATTTCCAACGGCTAAGCAGGAGCAGTGATTGTTCACCTTCATCAGTTGTGGTTGAAACATCTACTGCAATTAATTCTTTGACATCATCATCTGCAGCAATGTTGTGTCCTGTAACATTGTTTAAATTGTCACAAAAAATGAATTTGATAGTGTTTTTTTATGTTTTCTAGAGAGCACATATAGATTGTCATAACAAATGGAAACTTTCTAGCCCTTTCTTTCTGAGAATCTGGATTCAGTGAAATGTTGTTCATTTAAAATTGCTATGACCACGAATCCAGTGAAATGAAGCTTTCTGACACTTTTTTTTTTGTGTTGTGCGTTGTGCACTATGATCCTAGGAAACTGATAAAGTGGATGAGGGAAAAGAGTGACCTGGATGATAGTGTGAGGAGGGTTCAATTTCTCTATCAGCCATTCAAATCTGTATAGTGAAAGATGAATCACTAGGGTCTCAACCTTAGCTTGGTGTGAAAGAGAACGATCGTCTAAAATCAATAGGATAAAACCATTATTGGAAGAAAGCTTTAGTGCTGAAATTCCTATTTAAGTGCTAACTGGATCTTCTATGTGGATAGTTTTAAATTGTTTATTTTTTACTTTAAGCATAGAGATTTCTACTTAGTTTCACAATGGAATCTTATTTTTGGATCTTCCCCTTTAGGGCGGCATGGTGTAGGTTTCCATTTGGAAGGTTTCAAATGGGAATCAAATCCTTCGCAAAAGGTGTTTTATTGTTCTCACTGCTTCCCAAAAACACTTCTATTCTATTGATCTATGTTATAGATTATGCAACTCTTACTACATGAGACTTGAAAACTTGGTGCTTCAACTATGTAACATTTGCATAGCTTAGGTTTGCATGATGATCACTCTATAGCTTCTGCCTCAATGGGAAAAATTTAATCTAGAAGAGGAAAAAAGAATTAGATGAGGTAAGAAGTTTATAGAAATTTATAATTCTGGTAAATAAAAGCTGTTTGTAAAAGGGTTTATAAGATAGAATCATCACTTTTCTTAAATTTGGCATCTTGCTATACCTGCCTTACGTCCTCAGCAATAGGATGTTTATAGAAAAAAATATTGACTTTTACAAGTTGGATTGTTGCAAAATGCAAGAGAGATGCCTTCATGAATTCAGGATTGTATAAGAAAAATCATCTTTCTCGCTCACAAATTTTCATAAAACTATTTAACTAACTATTATTTTTCAACAATAAATATTAATTTATAAATACCATAATTTTTAAATAAAAAATAATATATGTGTTATATTAGTTGGTGTTCAAAATATTCAAAAATATATATAAAATATTTTTTACAATGAGAACAATGCAAATATATATATATATATATATATATATATATATATATATATATATATATATATATATATTTTATAAATTTTATATAAAAAATATATATTTATTTTATATTATATATTTATCTTTATATAAAAGTATATATATA
>Ga0099825_1009467_pt1 | contig 11114 bp, 6 predicted proteins | sample SiratroredBW_FD_76838 | JGI IMG/M metagenome (GOLD analysis project Ga0099825, IMG submission 76838) | Root nodule microbial communities of legume samples collected from California, USA - Siratro red BW | ecosystem: Host-associated > Plants > Roots > Nodule | place: USA: California | collected...
CAGTAGTGGAAAGTTTGTCAATGTTGTGTTTCTTGTATAGGGAGAAAGAATGACCTATCATTTTACAAACATGGAAAAAAGGGGGGAGCCTTTCATTCTTAGCCACAAAGGCAAACCTAGGACATTCAACCAACAGTTGACTTGGAAGCTCCGTAAGCACATCAAGATCCATAAGAACCCTTGCAGAAAAACTTCTTGTCTTGTTCATGGTACAATCGTCCAAAGAAAGAGATGTTAACGCCTCTAGCAATACAAAAGATAACTTTAGGCTGCCAATATTCCATAGGAAGCCCATGGATTTGAATCCAACATTGAGCCTTGGTCATCTTCATCGTAGTAGGAAAAAAGTCTTTTGACCAAACAAAAGCTCTAAGAATCCTTGAAGAAAAATTCCAAGAACCCACCCTGAAAACCCTCCTCAAGTCTTCTATAAAGGACAAAGCAAACTCGTAAAATCCCTTGCTGAGAGGGATAACTTTTCAAGAGCCTAGAGACCTCCAAGCCCCTTCAAGTTTCTTGCAAACTTCCAAGTGAGTGAGAGGTTTATCTCCTTTGAACAAAACAATTCTACCGTGAAGATTATAAAGTTGGTGTCATTTTTAATTATCTTGATAGTAATTATGAAAGCAAGTTTAATATATTTAATATTATTAGTAGTAATGAAATGTTGGATAATTATAAAATGTTGGATATATTCCATTTATTTAATACTTGAATTACGACAGTTCTAACTCATATTATAATTCACAAGTTTATCATAATAATGACCATCACAAGCGTCATATTAGAATGTCAATAATGACGTTCACATGCCAATTTTCCCCGTCAACACAATTTGTCAATTAAAACAATTATGACAATTTAAATTAACAATATTTATACATAAAAAATCGTCGTTTTATAAAGTTGTTATATGGCGGATGCTGCAATAGTTCGTGCAAAAACACCATTTTATATTTTGTAGCGCCCAGATCTATAGTGGTATGGGGAACCGCCAGACACATATGTAGTGACATTTATAAACGACGTTGTAAACAAAAAAAAAAAAAAAAAACTGCCACCACATACACGATTTTTTGTAGTGATGATGGTAGAGACTCCTAAATTGTGACCTAGTTGCATAACCAACCACCATAATAACATGATCGTTAGGTGTCCATCTACAAAACATGCAAATCAAAATGTTAAGCATTAAATTTTTTTCACATGAAATAAAATATGAATAACATAGTAAGCTTACATTTTAACCCTGGTTGTATGATGACCTTGCCACTAACATAACATAACACCTCTTCAATGGAAAGATCATGGTCAGAAGTAGTAGGGGTGAAATAGACTGCAACATCATAGATAGGCTCAACTAGGGAAGTAGGGGTGGTATGGACTAAGGGAGCCGGGGTGGGGTGGATTGAAGAGGCAAAGGTGATGTAGAGTAATGAAGCAGTGGTGGTATGATTGAGGGAGTAAGGGTGCATTATATTGGGAGAGCCCAAGTGGAGTGGAAAGTCAGAACAATAGTGATCTACATTAACTCTGGACTAAGGGAACATAGGTGGATTGTACTGGTGTAGTCCAAGTGTGGTTGACTGTTGGAGCAGATAAGATTGAAATGGTAGACCAAGTGTGTGTATAGTATTGCAATAGTGGTGGCATGAGACAATGATATATTTATGATGAGGTGATAACCTAGACGGAAATGACTAAAGCTAAGACATTGTATATCACGTTTCCCAACAATAATACGAGGAACTAAAGTGTTAGAAAACAAAGATGACAAAAAGATTGGACCTGGTACTCGAGGAAGAGGGGGTGGGGGAATGAGACAGGCCTTGTTGACCACCAACACTAGTAGTAAACCCTAGTGGCAAACTTGAATAAGGAATGTTTCCAAGTTCTATTATAAGATGACCATGCATAGAGGTGGGAACTACATGCATAGATGTGGGAAATATATGTCTAACATGACCACGTCTGATGATAGAGCTATCTTTACCCCTACTCCAAACCATTTCTCTTGCAAAAAAAAAAAAAATTAACATGTCATGAATTCAATTTTGTATTCATGATGGGTTTTTCATAACATAGTATACACAAAGTAACGACTATTTGTTGTTGATTTTGGAAAATACTTATGTATAGTAATGGAAGTTTCTTCGGCATTCCTATAGTTAACCTGTAAGAACAATTAAATATAATCCGTCATCAAACTACAAAAGCTAACATAATTAGCTTCATTGTAATTAACTTATTCAAGTATTGGTTTGACATCATTACAATTAATGAGATATGAATGAGTATAACAAAAATCATCATTACTCATTCAATAATAGACCAAATCTAAATTCAATAATAGAGATTTCATTTACTATTAAACTTTAAGCGTAAGACTAAATCAAGAGTTTATACTTATAGATAAGACTAAATTTGAATGTTTCAAATAACACTTATAGTTTAGTTACACTTATTATCATAATTATGACACGTCTAATGGGACTAGAAGCAATAGTTTCATAAAGCATTGGAGTCTTCGAGGTTAAGAACAACATGATGAAAGTTTAAATAAATATTATAATTTTAAAATTAAGATTATGTACTTCTTTTTATATAAAGTCTTTTTATATAAAGGGTTGCATGATAGTTGATACTTTTTAATTTAAAAAATTTACTATTCTTGTTTTATGTGGTTTTATATATAAGATTAGTATGTAGAAAATTATATTTTGTGTATTTATATAAGTGAAGTTAATATTGTGTGGAATTCACACTCATTTGTAGATTGTGACAAAAAATTTGTTTATAAGAAAACATACATAAATTTTATTTATAAGAAAACATTTAATTAAAATCTCATTATATATGAATTTTTTTTTAAATAATTAAGTTATGAAATATAAGATGATTATAAACATAATTATTGTTCGAATATATTCAAGGTTACCTGAACTTGATAGAGATTATATTTCAAAAAGATTCTGATAAAAAAAAAAGTGATGGTCCAAGCAGACTAAGCTCACCAGGCCATTAGGGACTGAGGTTGCTGCAGCCTGTGATCCCTCCACTGTTGGGAGTGGGAGGTGGTCGCTGCTCTGTGAAACCAGCCTCACGCTGTGCCCTCCACTCTAAGAGCCAAGAGACCTATGCCTTCACTAAGGTCCCCAGACTCAACTCTCAACTTGGAGTGGGCAGGCCAACATAATGCAGACACAGTCCAACCCAGCAAGCCTCAGTGCTGTTCCATCACATTAATGCTCCCACTTGGGTCACAAGCTGCAGTAACTCAGCTCAGCAATCTGACATCTTGTCAGTGAACCTATAAGGACGTTGTTATTTCATTCTCTTTCTGATGTGGGATATAACTAGCATAAAGTTTGCAGTGTACTCACCCACTGTTTGATTTGTACGAAAATATAGAATAATTGGATGAATTTGGGAAAGACAAAAGATCCTAATTTTTATTCTACCATCTCTTATAGTAATTAAATGTTTAAAACTGTTAAATCTTGTATATCCGACGATGCTTTGCAATTTTGTAGTATTTACAAAAATGTCTATTTCTATTGTCATTTCATAATAAGATGAATTTTTTCTGTTACTACTGAAGAACTACAAACAAAAAGACTCATAATCTCAATAATAATGTTTTAGTCTGGTGTAAAACATCTATTTTGTAATACTCATAATCTCAATAATAATGTCTGGTGTAAAACATCTATTTTGTAATACTCATAATCTCAATAATAAACATCTATTTTGTAATAACACTGATTTGGGTCAAAGCCTCAAAATTGGTAGAAGAGACAATTTCAGTCATGATCTTTATAATCACAAAAAGCATCATCAGTCACACCAACAAATTGAACTGTTTTGGATGAGATGCACCAGGCTCTTGCAATAGTGCAGAACAAGAGCGATGCTTGAGAGTCTCAGTAGCAAGCCACTGCAGATGACCCCCTCCCTCAAAAAATTAATTTAATATCGTGTGAACCAATGGTCCACATATCAGATATTAAACTGATAAGAACAGATACTACACTTGATCTTAGCCAAAAGGCCGAGAAAGGTATGCTTATAACAGTGCAGGTATTGAGTTTTTATTTTCTGAGTTCCAGTTCCTTGTCAGAGTCCTGACTAATGTGGGACCCGGGAGATGGTTAAAACACTCAAACTCAAACTCAAACCTGAGTTTAATCACACCAATCTTTACAGAAATAACTTGTTTGAGTACATCATTAGCTATGATGCTGTTTTTTCAGTGCTCACTTAAGTTCATTCTGTCACAAAGTACCTTAGGTATGAAATGTTTGACTCAAGTTCTAAGAGAAAATCCAAATTACTTCTGGAACATAACCCACTTAAAAATGGCTTCTGATTTTAGCCATAATTTCTTCCTACATTCTTTTTATTTTAAAATGATTACTCTGCCCTTTTTATTCTATAACAACAATCAAGTTCTGTGAGACTCGTGCAGTTCAAGTATAAAACTAAATTATCTTATGCAATTATAAAAGTAAAACACATGACCATTTATCATCACAAAAACAAGTATATTCTATCTCCTTCCAAGCCCAAATGCAATGTTACGCTTTGATTGGATCCCGTAATTTATTGTGTATAGAGAAAAGTAGATGTGAAAAGAGTGTTTACTCTTCACCTTTGAATTTGGTCGTTTAGGAGGAAATGGTACCACACAGAGATATGGGTGAGGGAGAGTTGTTCCCTTTTACTCTTTGATAAAAAGTGAAGAAAGATACAGGTGACAGTGTTGGTTTTATACCATTGTACTTGTACTTGCAACTTTTGTACAATGCTAAAGTTGGCAGTATCTTAATCCAACTTCATTAAGTTAGACTACCTAAATTTTGTCAAAGTAATTATGTTCTAGTTATTGTACGACTATGTATTATAATTATGGTGTGTATTGTACTTTTCCCCAAGTTAGAGAATCTCGTTTCATTTTTTTTTTTTCTCCACTCCAATATAAATAAAGCATTAATGTGAAATCAACGTCACACAAAGTAGTTATAACTATTTAAACAAAAACTTATTTGATTTGTGTAGTTATGACTATTTAAATCAAAACTTAGTTGATTAAGTATATTCCAGTGTATCTTTATAAGCAAATATTTATTCTAAGCTATCTGAAGCTAATACACAAAACTATCATAGTTTTTTGTATGAAAGCTGATCAATTGTGGATGAAGTCAAAACTGTACTGCTATGAACAGGTCATATATAATTTTTAACTTCTGTTAATGTTTACAAAGTAATTGACCCAAACTGAAATCTGAAAACTAACAATTCATCTGCATAACTGCTGAAAGCTCTCCCTCATTCTCGAAGGAAGTCATCTGAACATCTTTTTCACAATGAAGTCAGCTTGAATTTTTTGCTCCTTCAACAAACTATTCTTTTGCAGAAGTAAAACGTCTTCAATTAACTTCAATCTATCTCAATCCAATTTCAAAATTATAATCTCGATCTGAACTTCCATCATCTTATTGTTTTTTAATCTCCAAGCTTCAAGGCTTTATAAAACCCGTCAATTTCTCCGGAGACACAATTAGTGTTTCTAGTCCACTTAAAAATGTCATAATTATCAGGATGAATGTAACTAAACTATAAGTGTTTTTTGAAACATTCAAGTAGAACCCATTTACTTTAGTTACATTTATCCAAATAATTAAGAAATCTTCCATTGGACCTATCAAGTATGAAGTACTAACTTACATCTAAACTTTCTATTATTTCAAAGTGCATCTGCATACTTGGAGCCATATCAGCAAAATAATACCTTGAGAATACTTTCATTTTTCCCAAACTCCTAGGGACTTCAGATTCAAGCAGATGGAGCATTTTGTCCTTTTCATTCCTTATCCAGTCACGCCGCTTGTCATTCCATTGTCTTGGTGTTCCATGAAGGATAAAACGGAGTTGAGGAGCTCCTTGCATGATGAGCCTTTTGGAGATTCTCTCAAACACATCATGGTTAGTTAGGTATGCCCCAGCAGTGTTCAGACCAACATCAACATAATGAATGTCGCTGATGCTGTTCAGTAGGTCTTCCTTTGTTTTAGGAACAACATAAATATCCTCAGATCCCACATCGGGTGAATTCACATTCGAACCAATATCAGAGAATCCCAGTTCAGTAACTATCTGGTTAAGCACGGTTCCACCTTTGCTAAATCCAAGGATGAATGTCTTGGGCTGAGAGAAAGAACAGGAAGAAGAGCAGCCAGACTTTGAATCTACCTGTGTTCCTAAAATGACTTTTTTTGCCTGCATTACAAGAAATTCAAAACATGGAAAGCATTCAGTCCAAGTGGTAAGTAAAAGTTGCAGACATAACAGGGACTTTTTTTGGTTTAACAATTACAATCACATAACTGATATCTCTAGTCATGTAGCACATTGGTGTTGTTATGCCTTTTATATCAGATCATTAATTTAGAGAAGTTAAGGAGCAAGAACTTGATAGGATATGTAATAGACTTGCTAAAGATTTTTTGTTTGACCTCAATGGTTACTAAGGTTAGATAATGAGAATGACTACAACGATCAATATTGAAATTTAAGTTTCCAGCAGTTGGCATGCCTTCCTGGCATTTAAGATGAGAACAAGTCATACTTCTTCAAGGCAGTTAGATAAGAGCGACACAGTTGATGTAGATGCAGGGAAACCAATTGGATTATATGACCTTGGTTCTCCATATTGATTCATGGACAGTATGAAGTCCTTGTAGACAGCAAAAGGTCCATTAAAAACAGAAGCCTCAATAACCCAAGCGTTGATCGAAGAACCAAATTTGGACACAACAATTTCGGATAGTTTCTGTAAATTTGATAGCCTCTCAATCACTGGGTTGCCTGTCCCTTCCACTCTGTCACCGCAGAAAAATATGGCATTGGCTCTAGGTACCTGTAACAAATCAGAAAAATCTTAAGTAAATAATATTTTGTATGCAGAAGGGAAGGTGGTAAACCATAATGTACAAGTTCAAAAGCATCTTTATCCATGAAAATGAAACAGGGAATTCTAATTTGAAGTTGTAACCACATTAAAATGTCCTATTTTGCATTTTCCAAATATTTTAAATCTTTATGCATACATCCCTGACTTCACAAAATTCAACTACAGTTCAAGTAATAACCAAAAGATGCCAATCTTCCAGAAAAAATGCTTACCATTAATTACTTTCAATGAGTAGAATCAAATGATCAACCGATTTCTATAAAAAGCATTCAGTAAGTCCCTTCCTAAAAGAAACTCTAATAACTTGCATTCATTATATTGCTTGATTTTCTACTTTGGTAAGAAACAATGTTAAGTCACATTCCTAAGCTACAATACAATTAAAAGACTAATATATAGTAAGCAACTGACTCAGTTTTGGTTGAAATGAAGTAAAACTCAATTGTTACCGATAAGCAATGTGGTTCTAGTTCAAGGAATTACTTACACACAGAGTTTTGGTTTCCGGGGAAAGGCAGAGAGATGCACCAACCCTATGGAATGTCCTGCTATTAGGATGCAGAGGGACTCTCAAAATTCCACTCCAGCGTTCCATCTATAAATCTAGACATTATTTGGTGGTGTCAAGCACAGTGAATATTGGAAGTTGAGTTTATTGCATAAAGGGGCATCAAACTAACAAGTTCAAATATCCAATATGAAACTTAGATAAGACAAAAGAAAAAGTGGCATATAAGATAGAAAAATATTATTTTTAACTTAAAAATGTCTAAAAACTAAAATGATAATTACCTACACTGTTTCAGAAAGAACAAAAACCTAACAGCGACTATGAGTTCTAATAATGCATTACTGATGTACAAGAGAAAATAGGTTATGCACTTGCGTCACATAACCTATTTCCACTGTCATTCAATCACAAATCTCCGTCTATAGTAAGTTATTGACTTTTACCATAACTATCTTAAAAGCCATTTGGTGATTTCTAATTGAGTAATAGTACGAAACGACCTTATACTGGCAATGCATCACCATTAAATCTAGTTTACAATGTCAACAGATTAATAATCACCCTAGATTTTTTTATTCTTTAAATAATTCTTACAAAAGTAAGCTTTTTCTGCATAAGAATTTATGATCAGATAAGAGTATAAAAAAAATTCCGGTAACCTTAATGTTGATACGGATTATTCATAAACGATTGGTTGCAATGAAACTATGAAAGAGAGAAAAACTATAGAGGATGAATTGATACAAAAAGAAATGCGCATATAAGGAACAGAAGCACATCAAAACATAAGCAAAGTGCCAAAAGACAAAACCGAAAGCCGAAACTTGTGAGAAGTAATAATCTGAAATGTAACACAAATTCGAAGCCAAAACAGTTGAAGAAAATAAAGAATGCTTCTCACTCTTCATCATCTGATTCTGATGGTTGCGTTTCTTCCTCTGCTCGGGTTTGGGTTTGCTGGTTTTTTCAGTGGCGGTGGGTTTTGGAGCATTCAAAGAAACTAAGGGAAGTGAAATGGGGAAATTTAGAAAACTTCTTGGTAAATAAATATACTCTCTTTTTTACCTGAAGATTTAGAAATTTAAATTGATAAAAAAAAAAGATTACACATTTCTTGTATATAGGTAATATAGTTTACAAGCATCTCCGATCATAAATTATTGTGTATATGGGATTGGTTAACTTTTATAATAAATGTTTCAAAAATTATATAACATGTGATTTGTGATTAAATGAAAATATAAAACTTATCAATTATTAATAGACATTGAGAGTTTGAAATATATTTATTATAAATTAAATGATGGTAAAAAATAAAACTTTATTATGTGAAATGTTCTTGTTAAAAATTAGTTTCAAGTGATATAAAATTAAAAATTAATAAAATAATATAATTAACTTGAATGGTAGAAAATAGAAATATTAAAATATGTTATATAAGAGACTTCTAGGAAAATACTTTTTTATTGGTTAAAAAAAAAAAAAAGGAGAATCTTCCAGTAGAATGTAAGACTCTGAAATTTTGTGATTTTTAATAGATTATAAATAATAAGAAACTGTAGAGTGAGTTCGAAAGGGTGAGTTAGAAGATGCATTTTTAATATTTCTTGACTAAAAAGATGAAAAAGGATTTAAATGCAACATATGAAAATTTAAAAGATTGTACTTTCTAACAAATAATGAGAGAATAAAATAAAATTGTTTCTAATAAGTTAAAATTAGAAAGCTTATACAAAAGGTAAAAATTTAAATGAGCAAAACAAATAGAAAGTTGGAAATTGAAGTTCCCAAATAACCTCTTAGTATTGCTTCACTAAAGGATTTTTTTTTCACCCTAATAAATATGAAATTCCCAATTTATATTTCTAGCTTACGAAAGAGTGACTTTAAATTGTGAAATTTAAAAAAAAAATACTCAAATTACAATTTAAAAGTTACTTTTTGAATGAAAAAATAAATAAATTGTGGAATTTAAGAATTTTATAACATAATCTAGGATATTTTCATCTTTGGCCATTTAAAAGGTGCGGTCTACACCGAAGTTTCGCACATTTTTACGTTTTTACTGTGTCATAATTGTGTAAAATTTAAATAGCAAATAATATGTGTAATATTCCTACGGTTCTAATTATCTTAATATCATTCCAATGAAAACAGTGCAAAGTTATTTTCGAATGCTACTTACAGATATTATAGATGGTCATGACTCACAATTTAAAATTAGATATTATACATGCTCAGTACTATTTCGATATGAATTTTACTAAGTTGTTGCAAAGTTATGAATATTGTTACTAGATTAAGAAAAACAAATATAAATTTTGAAAGATAATAAATAAGAGTCACACCCTTTGATAAATAATGGAGGTATTTTATGACTACAACATATTTTATACCAATCTGAAATATATGTATTTTATGACTACAACATAGATATTATACCAATCTCAACTATATATTTAAAAATTGTAGAGCTGCCCAGCGATTGCTTTTATTTTTAGTCTCTTAGCATTATAAGAGATTTTACCAACCATGAATGTTAAAAATCCAGAATTTCTCTTCTCCAACACGTCTTAGTTGATGAAGATCCTCTCAGCCTTCTAAGTTTTACATCACTTGGCAAAATTAATAATGTAAGGACACAAGCTTTTCAACATGCTGGTTAGAAGGGAAACTATTTTCAGTAGCCAAAATCCCAATCATTAAAGCACATACAATTTAAAAGTAACTTGACAGGTTAATTTGCTAAAAGGCCAAAAAAGTGGCTACAAAGCTTATTTCAATTCTTTCCCTAACGCATTTGAAATGAAAATCTACTTGATTATTTACCCCCTGGTAAGTTCTCGACATTATTAGCAAATGGGCAAAGGATGCATAAACCTTTTACATCATAAGGAGAAACACCTTTTCAGAAAATCTGAAACTTTGCATATGCTATATGACACTGCATATTTTCACAAAATATAGTGTCACATAGTTCAGCCGTCTTCGCCATTGCCTCCCTCTGATGCTGCCCTTAGTTCTTCAGCCAGCATCCTCGCCCTGTTCTGTGTTTGTCTTTCTACAGCAACCATATACAGGCCTAGACAATTGTAGTTATGAAAACAAGATTGTAAATGAACAAAGTTTCAATGACAAAAGAAATAGCAGAAACCCAGAAGTCCCAAAATACTTACTGAAAGCACTTCCAATAGCACATGCCCAAAGAATTCTCATGGACCACTTGTCCCCGATTACTCCTCTGGCTCCCATGGTATGTAAAACTTTGCTCTGAAAAAAGGATACAAGCTTAGCAAAAGGAAAGAAACTAGCACAATTTCTTGAACTGTCAATTAAGCATTTGTTCTATCTCCTAAAAGTCCAAATTAATACAAATCAAGTTTAAATATTTTATCCCTTAACTCACTGAACCGCTTCTAAAAGCACAAACTATTAAGGCCTGAAGAGTCAAAACGAACAATATCTCAAGTAGATGTTTAGCAATACAGCCAACTTAAGTGGAACATTATCGTCCCATTCAACACAAGCATACAATTCAATGATTAAGAGTGTTTTAATCATCTTTTATTTCTACTTTTAGAATTAGAAAATTGAAAAACAGAATATAATATTCTGCCACCACGTAAGTTA
>Ga0099825_1009471_pt1 | contig 11108 bp, 9 predicted proteins | sample SiratroredBW_FD_76838 | JGI IMG/M metagenome (GOLD analysis project Ga0099825, IMG submission 76838) | Root nodule microbial communities of legume samples collected from California, USA - Siratro red BW | ecosystem: Host-associated > Plants > Roots > Nodule | place: USA: California | collected...
AAAAAAAAAAAAAAAAATTTAAAAAAAAATTTTAAAATAAAAAAAAAAAAAAAAAAAAAAAAAAAAACCTTTACATTGAACGTAGATGGAATGCATGGATGCATCAGTGGATCACGCAAGCATTTGGGTTCTCGTCGCTGAACATGGTGTAATCCACCCCTTCTCCGAAGAGCTTCGGAGATTCAACTTGGTATGAATTCACAGCGGCAGAGTCAGTGGCCATTTCCTCTTCCCTCTCACTCTTCTTCTCTTCTACTGATTTCTTCGTCTCTTTCCCCAACACACACCCCATCTTATCTTATTCTTCTTTTCTTCTCACTCTGATATCCTTCTGTAGATTGTTCTGATCCAGATGCAGCTCACAGACTCTGATGAATGAATAAATTAGTGTAACTTTAATTGTTCAAAGATTTCACCATGCTTTCATTTTCTTTCTGCACTAAATATTTTACATGTATGTTTTCAAGTTCAATAATTGAATTAAGGCATGTGATATTCAAGAATCACACCTGCATAAAAGCATGATTGCGTTTAAAATTGACACATCTTAATAAATGAAAAATAAATTGATTTTTTAATAAATCAAAATCACACATACTTAATGAAAAATAATTTTAAAATAATCTGAAAATAATAAGAAAAATAGTATCATAAAGAAAGAAAACTAAAAGTGAATGTAGCAACTTCAAAATTATAAAACAATTATATATAGCAAGAAATGATTATAACAAAGAGTTTTTTTCTCCTTTTCTAATTAATTGATTAGTCAGTTATATTTTATGAATAATCATCATATCAGGATCTAATGTAATTAATTAAATATGCACGAGTTGAACAAAACTTAAATAATTATGGGCAACCTGCTTAAAAGAATACTGTGTTTTCTATCCACAAGAATGATTGTATTATGTCAAATTGAAACTAAACTAAACTACGTTGAAATTACTAAAGAAATAGTTTTCAAGTCTCGTCATTAGCAAAAAGAAAGTAAACAATATTACGTACTTAAAAACTCCTCTTTATATTAAGTAATCCTAGTCATTTTTTCTTTTATAAAAACATTTCTAACTCAAACTTAATAATTGTAAAACATAGTTTAAATCATCTATTAAAACTGTGTATGGATTTAATTTATAAAATGCACGATCGGAATTCCAGTGAGAGACGATAAAAAAAATAATCCTAAACAAATTTTATTCTAAAGATTAGAGTTACCAACTATAGTTTATTGTGAAATATTATAAAAAAACTAAAAAATAAAATATTTAGAAATCATACTATATTTAAGATTCAGGAATCAGTTATGTATGGAAAATTCAAAAACCATATTTAAGAAAATAAGCTTGGTTTTACAAAATGTTATCTTTTTCAAGAATAATAATAATACGGATGTAATTACCATAAATAAAAGACGTAAATATAAATCAAACAAATATTAATAAAGAAGAAAAGAAAATAAATAAAAATAAACAAAAATGTCAATAAAATAAAAATATATACAAAATATAAATAAATAATAAAAAAAGATGTCAGTAAAATATCAATAATAGGTAAAAATAAAGAGGTAAATAAAATTAAAAAGAAATAAATAAAAAATAATAAAAATAAAAATAAAATAAACATAGGGAAAAATAAACAAAAAAATACATTTTTTATTTTTATGGGTCGAGCAAGGATTGAAATTGGTCCTATGTGTTTTCGTAAAGAAAAATCAGGATTTACGTAGTTCTAGTTTAAAAATTTGTTTAATGATGTTTGATATTTTAATTTTAAAAATTTTATATTTTTTTTATATTTTCACAAATTTATTTGAAATTATTTTTTTTTTTTGAGGATTTTTAGAGGGTTTAGGATTTCTTTTGAGTGCTTTGATGGGTTCTGATAGGAGCTAAGGTTTTTGTTGAATGCTCTGATGTTTTTGTTTTTATGATCCACTGAGATTTTGAGTTTTTGAATCTTGTTGTCTAGGAGTTTTTTTTTTTTTATGATTAAGATGGAGATTGTGACAGGAGCAACAATCTCTTGATTTGGTTGGGAAGTTGAGAAAGTACAAAAAACAACAATCCCCAGACAACAACAAAAATAAAAAAAACTTACATTTTATCTATTGCTATTTCATTTAATATTACACCATGTAATCACAAAGCAAATACAACCCAGTTTGAATCCTACAAAAGTATAGAGTACAAAAAAGTACCACTTGAAGACTCTTTGTAATTCCTTTGACCTTTCCTTTGTAGTGTGTAATGTGTGTAAAAATCGTGTGTTAATAGACAGTGTAGGGTATATGAATTGAAAAAATAATTTGTCCTTTAATTGTGATTTGTAAAATTCTTTCTAATCATACAAATTATTTATTTTTTAAGCTTTTATTTTTTCGTGGTAGTAAATTTTAATGAGTATTTATTTTATTAAGTAAAATTGGGACACTAATTTGATTAATCAGAGTTATTAGCATTAAAGCAGAATAATCGATTATCACTAATAAGCCTCAAAATAGACTCTCTAATATCACCAGCTTCCTTTTCCAGATTTATTTTATTCAAAAATTTAAATTAATTTTATAACCAGACTCAATCAATATTTAATCAAGTAAATATTTATCAATTTTAATTAAATCAAATAACCTCCACACTAATTCTAAAAAGAGCTAAAAGAACTTAGTCAACTTCTAAAGCTCGTTTTTTATTTAAACCTTAAGAGAGCAACTTTGTCATTTTTATTTTATTTTCTACAAGCTATTTAGAAGATGGACCTAATTAAAATAGAATCCAAATCTTCTCTTTTTTTTTTCAAATGAAAACATATTTTTATTATTATAATTACAATTATTTACATTTACTACTATTTATTTATTTATTTTTATTTTATTTTTAAAACAATCTATTTTATCTTTTTCTCAACAAAAATAAAAGAAAACTAACTTTTTATTATCATTATTTTTTTGAAAAGAAAATAAATATTTTACTTAAAAATAATGAAAATGCGAGAACTTAAATCATATTCAAACTTAAATTCTAAACATTGAAAAAATGTATTTTTATTTTTTTATATTTTTATATTTTTTGAATTTTATTTTTTAAGACGAAATTGGATGTTGACACAGAGAAGTGAAAACATAATTATAAAAAATATATTTTAAAAAATATAGGTTATATTATATTATATATAGACAAACTAGCATATATTTATTTAAATTAGAAAAAAATTGAGATATAAAATTGTCATAAGAAAGTTATATATAGCTTTACATAGTATAACTTCACAACTTATAAATGCCTATAATATGTTTTTGCATATAATATTCTTTTATCTAATGATTACTAGTATCTCATAAGAAATATCAACATCAAAGATTTCTTTAAAAGTATGTTAAAATTGTCATACATCAATAGCTTTTCTGGAAAGGTTGTTTGCATATATCATCTGCCTCATACAATTTTGACCCTTACTAAAAAATAAGATAAAAATAATTTGACCTACGCTTTATAAATTATTTTGAATATGTGAGATATCCTTAAGAATAAGTTTACATTTAATATTGTACGAAGAACATTTATTGCAACTTTTTTTATTTTACGAGAGCATAGATAACTTGAAAAATAAAAACCTTTCAAAACTATACAACGACTAGAAAGGATTTACAATGACTATATTTTTTCAAGACCTTTATAAACAAAAGGTGTCTTAAAGAAGGAAGGTTATAAAGCTTAAATCTTAAGTGAAAACACTTATCACAATCTTGTATTCTAGCATGTGCAATTATTTTGATAAAATACTAGAGCTTCGATCTCAAATGTGACCGTCCAAAACAACGTGATCTCAAATCTGACCGTCGAAAACAATCTAATGTGAGCGATAAAACTAATAAAAATTTCAGAACAATTGGACAAGATTTCACCGTTGGATATTCGAAACAACCAAGACTGATGGTAATAGGAACTTCTTATGGACAATAGCTCTTCACAAAATTCCTTCTACAAACCTCCAGTAGACAATCCCACTGTCCAGATTGAAGAAATACGAGTGGGAAATTTTTAATAAAAACTCTAGCTCGATCAGACAAGGTTTCACCATTGGATATTCAAAATAACCAACACAGGTTGTTATAGGAAGTGGCTCCAAATTGTGTTTGCCTCTCACTCTCTTTTCTTCAAAGTCGTTGTGCACACACTTCTCCACACACATCAATGCTCTCACGGTTACACACAGTTGCACACACTTAGGGTTAGCCTTTTATCCTAATTATAATGATGTATTATATTGGACTTGTCATGTGTCATGGACACACCAAAACATAATGGGTTTGGGCCTCACAAGGAGAGAACCAACCTAACAAATCTCTTGCTTCTCAACAAGGTTGAGGCCCTCACAAATCCGAAAATATAACACCATGTTTCATGCTCTTCCCAAGCAATGTCTTTGTCATCATATCAACACTATTATCATCATAATGAACTGACTTCTTTGAAGGTAGGTGACTCTTGAAAGACACTCTATTTTGATTCCCAACAAAGCAACGAGAACTTTTCTGCAAATTTGCCTTTCCAACATCAGACAATGCATTCTTTCTAATTAAAGAAAACATTCCTTTCTTACTCATATGACATAATCTCTTATGCCACAAGTCAATTTCATCAACAAACTCAGCTGCATGAACAACATTTTTTACAATTTTAGCCTGAGTTATGTAAAGTGTGAAGTGCTTAATACCTCTACCCACAACCATAAAACCCTTAGTGACCTTGCAACTATAACCTGAAAATGAGTTGTTATAGTTTTCATCACGCAACTTACTAATAAAAAGTAAGTTTAACTGGACATCAGGAACACGCTTCACATGCTTCAAAATTAACTAGAGCCATTAGACATCTCCAAGCAAACATGTCCGACACTAATACATCTTGCTACGCCTTCATGAGCCATTTTCACACTGCCAAAATCACTAGAATTATAAGAAGTAAACAAATCTATCCTAGATGTGATATGAAAAGAAGCACCGCTACCAATAAGCCAATTGGTTGAGCCATCAACAAGATTCGCAGACTCAAACTCATAAACTAAAAGAAAGTCAATAAAAGTTGCATTGATCTTGTCTTCATCATCACTTTTATCTTTACCCTTATCATTTTTATCCTTCTCACTTCTATTCTTCAACTTCCAACTATTTCTTTATGTGCCACTTCTTATGACAATAGTGACACTCAACATCTTTGTACCTGCCTTTAGAGTTGCTCCTACTTTGATCTCTGTCTTTTGGAGCATGACTATTGCTTTCCCCTATACTCAGAAACCAAAATATTTGAATGAGGTGATGTACCCAGTGACTTTCTTCTCATTTCTTCATTCAAAACACTACTCTTGGCAAGGTTCATAGAGATGACACCATCAAGAGTAGAATTGGACAATGAAGTTTTAAGAATTTCCCATGAATCTGGTAAGGAGCCAAGAAGCAATAGTCCTTGAATTTCTTCATCAGACTTGATACCCATAGCAGATAACTGATTCATAATTCCCTGAAAGTTATTCAAGTGATCTGTCATTGATGTCCCATCAGTATATTTCAAAGTTAACAGTTGCTTTATCAAAAACATCTTATTGTTTCAATTTTTCTGGCATATAATTGTTCAAGCTTAATCCACAAAGCCCGAGCATCTATCTCTCAAATAATGTGGTTCAACACATTATCATCAACCGACATTCTAATATATCCACAAACCTGTCTATGCAAGAGATTTCATTTTTCATCACTTATATTACTAGGCTTCTCATCACCAAAAGCAGGTTTATAAAATTTTTTCATATAAAGTAAATCTTCCATTTTCGCCTTACAAATATTATAACTAGAGCCATTTAGAGTTACTATTCTACTAGTGTTAGTTTCCATTGTTCACCAAACCATAACCCCAAACCAATAAGCTCTGATACCAGTTGATGAGAGTCAGACAGCGGAAGAAATAAGATTTAATTTTATCATAACAGTATGGAAACTCCCTAAACACAATCAATCAATCCAATCAAAAATAATATACAATTGAAAAAAGAAGAATAAATCAACATCAATAATTAACGAGGGAAAAACCTCTTAATAGAGATAAAAAAAACCCACAACCGTAAATATTCCAATAATACTAAACAAAGGTACAATGAGTCTTACAAAAACCAATCACAAAGCATATCAATAAAACTCTTCCTAATCCTCAATCGGGCACCAACAATGGCCCACAATATCAACAAATTGAAATTTAATAAGAAAGAGTTCAAGAATCTCGTCACCAAAAAAATAGACAATGTTCATGAATTTTCTTAAAACAGACTAGAGCTCTGATCTCAAATCCGACCGTCCAAAACAATGTAATGTGAGTGATAAAACTCCAGTAAATATTTCAGAACAATTGGAGAAGATTTCACTGTTGGATTTCTGAAACAAACAAGACTGACATTAATAAGAACTTCATGCGGACAACAGCTCTTCACCAAATTCCTTACACTTCTACAGGCCTCCAGTAGACAATCCCACCGTCCAGATAGAAGAAATAGGAGTGAGAAATCTTTTGTAAATATTGCAGCTCGATTAGACAAGGTTTCACCGTTGGATATTCAAAATAATCAACACAGGTTGTTATAAAAAGTAGCTATGAACTGTGTTTGCCTCTCCCTCTCTTTTCTTTAAAGTGGTTGTGCACACACTTCTTCACACACCAATGCTCTCACGGTTGCATACATAGTTGCACACACTTAGGGTTAAGCTTTTATCCTAATTATAATGATGCATTATATTGAGTCTGTCAGGTGTCACGGACATACCAAAACATAATAGGTTTGGGCCTCACAAGGAGAGAACCAACCTAACAGAAAATCGAGGAGAGAAACACTGAAGAGATCTCTAAAGAATGAAAACTGAGCCAAACCCACATAAGGAAATGACATCACCTTCAACCCAAAACCTTAAGGCATTAGGTTTGTGGGTCTTCTTTCTTATATGTTGTTCAACTTTCTCATTTCTATTCAATGTGGGACTTAGACTCACACTTGGATACCCAACTATCTCCCCCTCAAGTGAAAGTCCCCCTTCCACATTGGTACACTCTCCCACGAGTAAAAGCATTTTCAAACATGAGAACTTTACTCAAACGACTCTCACTTGTATCACCGTTTGCACACTTAAACGGGACACGCTTGCGTGAAACCTCTGTCAGGAAGACTTTCGATACAGGAATCAAATTGTACTCGTCTGAGCCGGTCACCATCACAAACCAGGTTCTGATACCAATTTTTGGGAAAATTGAGGAGAGGAAAAATCTCTAAAGAATGAGAACTGAGCCAAACCCACATAAGGGAATAACGCCACCTTCAATCCAAAACTTTAAAACATTAGGTTTGTGGGTCTTCTTTCTTATATGTTGTTCAACTTTCTCATTTTTACTCAATGTGCGACTTAGTTTCACACTTGGATGCCCAACACATTGTTCGGGAGTTGGAGAATATTTTGTAGTTTAACGCGGCGAAGAGATCTGTGCTAACTTCCAAAGGCACTCTCAAAATGGAAGTTTCAATCATGGAGAGCACCACTATGAATTGTGGAGCTCTTGGAGCGAGAACGCGATGAGGAGAGGTCGCGCACCACCTCGTATTTGAAAGTAGAGAAAAAAGACTGCTTATTTTCCATTTGAGAGAGTAAAAAAAGAAAAAGAAAAGAGAGCTGAGAAGAGACCAATTTTAGATGGCTAAGAAAGAAGCATGATAAGAGGTGCAGGCTATATTGGCTCATATGCTTATGAGGGATTTCTATCGTGTCACCATAGTGGATAATCTATCACGTGGCAACTTGGGTGCTGTCAAGGTTCTTCAAGAATTATTTCCATAACTTGGAAGACTCCAATTTATATATGTTGACTTGGGAGATAAAGAATCTCAATAAAATATTTTCAGAGAATAAATTTGATGTTATGCATTTTGCTGTTATTCCGTATGTGGGAGAGAACACACTCGACCCTCTTAAGTATTATCACAATATTACATCAAATACCTTGTTGGTATTGGAATCTATGGCTAAATAAGGAGTGAAGAAATTAGTATATTCAGTAATGTGGCAACTCTCTTTGGTTTCATCCATAGAGGGGGATACTTATTATCAACCACAAAGTATCTTATCTGCATCTATGGACAAGACTATGATGATCTGGCAACCTGAAAAGACTTCTGGAGTCTGAATGAATGTGGTCATTGTTTGGGAACTTAGCCACTGTGCTCTAGGGTTCTATGGTGGTCATTGGAGCCCAAATGGAGATTCAATTTTAGCACATGGATATGGAGGATCTTTCTATCTTTGGAAAAATGTTGGTAATGATAATTAGCTGCTACAAAAGGTTCTCTCTGGTCATTTTGCACCTGTGACTATACTTCCTAAGCTAGATCTGGTGATTATATTATATCTGCCAGTCACGACCAAATAACTGGAATTTATGCTCCATGGAAAGTTGAGGCTTCTCTCCAATATGGAGAATTTTGGGATGAAATATCTCGTCCTCAAGTTTATGGTCATGATATAAATTGTATGGCTGTTCTTCATGGGAAGGGGAATTATTGTTTTGTCAGTGGCGCTGATGAAAAAGTTGCCAGAGTATTTGAAGCCCCGTTATCATTTCTGAAGACATTAAATAATGCCACTCTGCAGAAGTCTTGTTCTTCTCATGATATATTGGGAAATGTTCAGATTTTGGGTGCAAATATGTTTGGTTTTGGACTATCACAGAAACCTATTTATGTTCAAGCTGCACATGAGATCCCAGAGAGAAGTGGCATTGATGGTATGGACACCCTTGAAATATTTCCAACACCAACTCTGATATTATCATACCTTATTTCTACAAAGCCTAGCATTGTCACCCAAAGTTTGAGCGTTAAATCTAACACTCTCACCTAAAGCCTGAGTGTTAAACTCAATAATTTTGCTATTTTTCACACCTTATTACCACATCATATCTCCAAAATCGAATATTTCAAAAATCAAGAATATTAATCTGACAAACAATTTTATTCTTAGAACTACGTAATCCATGATTTTTCATTATGAATGGAAATATGTAAGAGCAAGGTCAATCCTTGTCGGGCCCAATAAAATATTTTCTTTGTTGTTTTCTTACTTTATATTTTATTTCTATATTTGAGAAAAATAAACACTTTAGAAAGCCACATTTCTTTGACTCATTCAATTAAAGGTATGGTCTTAGGACAGGCGTTGTAGGGTGCTAATATTTTTCCTACACGTAACCGACTCTCAGACCTTAATATAGTTTCACAGACCATTTTCTTTTTCTTGGTTTTTCCATAACTTTCTATAATAAATTATGGTGACAACTCCTCTGTTTTGAAAATAAATATTTTCTTCATCGTCGTCCCCGTCGTGACCCCAATTGCGACAATTGCTAAATTTGGTCACTAAATGACATATTTTTTATAGTGGTATGCATCCATTATCACATGTATATGAAATATTTAGACAACGTTTGGAATATAAAGTTCTCAAAAACTATAGGTAACACTAACACTAACAAAATTAAAAATATCCCTCTAACTTTGTCGAAATCCATCACTAATACTTATAACCTTATTTGCTCTTATGATCTCAACAGTTTAAAAACATAAACTTAATGGTGATCTAACTTAAATTAAATATCATATAACAAAATACATATTACATATATATGTCAATCTCATCACAAACTCAACGATATTGGATACCACAAATTATAAGAGGATCATTGTAAATTAAGATGCATTATCATCAACCACATCCTAATGAAATAGTGTAATTTGTCACACTCAACACTTTTTAGAAGACTCGTATTAATAACATCACACTAAATAATAACAAATGACACATTAGAAACATCTTAAAAATTCATCCCTATGTTCATATGTCAAGTAGTTCATACACCTATTTGTAACAATCTGTACACTTTCTCACAACCTCATGTCTTAATCTATGTGATAAGATCATCAATGAAACACATAATATGTCTTTTCCTTAATAATTTTCACATCGAAAACTTCGATCCTTAGAGCCTAATATCATTTCAAGTATCCTCATCACACCTACAAAAGACAACTATCCACATGGGTTAACATATCACAATATATATTACCTAGGTTTCTCTCTTGCTCCAGCTTTTGCTTGAGCTATATGCATTATTCTTTAAGTATTCATGTAGTCGTTCATGTAATAATAATAATGACTAATCATTACATATCGCTTGAGAGTCACTTGAATAGTGAATCACTACTTAAATTATATTACACGTAAAAGTACCATTTTTCAACCAACAATAGATTTTTCAAGATACCTAATTGTACCAAATTTTTTTTTTTCAAAATAACAACTATAAGCGTCTCCACATTAATTAGTAATGTTATATGCACTTTGTATAACTCCAAAAACTATACACAATGCTACATATATTAATTAGCATGTAAGAACAATTTAACTAACACATTCTTTACACACCAGACGCAAAATGACTAAAATACCCTCTATGTTAGTTTTCAAAAAATACTTTCTAAAAAATTTCTATAAAATATTTATATTTTCTAAAATATAAATTTTGTACGTAAAAAATATTTTCCTAAAGTAGATTTTGCGAAACACAACATAAAATTTTCATTCTGCAAAGCATTTTCCAAAACTTATTTCAGAATGTATCCCTTCAAGATCTTTTTGAATCTGAAAAAATTGATGGCATGCAAATAACAAATGATATGGATGTAGCTGACAAATGATTGGGTGCAGGAAGTCTCTCCTTAAAAAGTAAAGACAAAAAACTTGAGCCCAAATATTTTTCCAAAAATAGTTTTCATGAAGCAAAAAATAAAAGAAATATTTTAAGCGACAATTAAACAAATTTCATATATCTAAAAAAGTTATATTTATATCTCTCTATTTTAAGAGGATTTCTTTTATTTTAATTATTGTAAAAATAATTAAAATCTTTCTTTTTTAGACAAACATTTCATTTCTCACTATTCATTACATTACAGAGATAATTGCATTGTTTTTTTTTACCATATATATTCCAGTATTACTTATGTATTTATTTATAATATTTATC
>Ga0099825_1009472_pt1 | contig 11108 bp, 5 predicted proteins | sample SiratroredBW_FD_76838 | JGI IMG/M metagenome (GOLD analysis project Ga0099825, IMG submission 76838) | Root nodule microbial communities of legume samples collected from California, USA - Siratro red BW | ecosystem: Host-associated > Plants > Roots > Nodule | place: USA: California | collected...
ATATATATATATATATATATATATATATATATATATATATATATATATATCATTATAACAATTATTCTAAATTTCAAGTTATTTTTATTTTTATTTTTATTTTTAATATATATTTCATTATTGAATAAATTTGTATAAATTCATATAATAATGAACGTTTAATTAAATTTCATTTCATTACACATATTTTTTTATTGAATTATATATATTTTATCATTGAATATTACACAGATAATCATTCATTTTATATTTCGACTAATGGATCTATCAGTTTTGTTTACTAATCAAACCTATGCTCGACAAGATAAACTCAATGTTAATGCATAAACTTCTCTTTTAAAAATTTACAATAAAATCATACCTGGAGTTGAATTTGAGATTAATGACTACTCTAAAATATCTTGAAACTGGAAATCAATGAGTCAAAGTATGACTTTGATATAATTAAATAGAGCATTAAATACTTATACGTTAAAAAAAATTAACATGCTTTATTTAATTCTATTTATAACATTATTCCTTATTAAGATTATTATACTATAAATTTCAATAAATGATTTGAAAATATTGTACTAATCCAACCTTAAACTATATGATTTTTCTTTTATAAACTCACCAAACCATAATTTTTTTCCATTAAAGAGACCTCCCTTCAAAACCCTTTTTCCATTCTCTTTCTAGTCATGAAAACCACCATCGTGCCCCTGATTTAGCTATCAACCACCATCAAGCCCCTGATTTAGTTATCAACACATGGTTTTAGAGAAACACATCTATTATCACCACACTATAAATCCCCCCTCACACAAAGCTTTAACCATCCCAACCAAATTTCTTCTTCTTTCATTTTGGTCACTTAAACTCTCTCACTTCAAAACATTTGACCATCTCTTTCAATGGCTAAGTCTTCTGTAAGCCTCATCACTTTCAATGTGCCTCCGAATAGTGATGTCATGAAGTCTATTTTTGACATTGCTAATCGGGAGCAAGTTAATGTAATTGTCATTAGTGCTTCTGGCAAAATCAAGAATGCGACTCTCCATTCTTCAACCTACAATACACCCAATTACATACTCTATGGACCCTTCACCTTGCTCTCCCTCACAGGTTCCTACTTATACAACAATGAGAACACCCTTAACCCTGGAGCCACCCCTCCCTTTCCTTTATCCTTTGGGATCAACCTATCCACTAGTGAAGGAAAGCTCTTTTGTGGTGTTGTCGGTGGTAAAGTCATAGCTGGTGAGAATGTTCAAATCACACTCTCCACCTATAAGAACCCTAATAAAACTGCTGAAGATCAAGAGGAAGGTGACAATCAAAATGATAATAATTGAAATGACACAATAACAACAAGCATAGCAATAATCATAGTACTTATAGTGGGAATAATGAGTTAATAGTGATTAACTCAATGAGTTTCGAGGTTTGTGGATGGTGAATTATGTGAAAGTAACAACATAGTAGTTCAACCTAAAGAATAACTAAACATGAACACATTTCTATTGTTGTTTATCACATATTTATTTGCTTTTTTTTTTAAGTCCATTGTCGTAGTGTGTCGTAGGAGTAGTATAAGAGAAGTATTATCTGCAATACTTTGTATTTCTTTTGTGGAGGGAAAAGTTATGTATCACTATGCTTGTTTAAACTTATCTATTTCAATAAAGTTGTTTAATTAGCCAATGTATTTTCTAAATCAATTTACTTTTTGTTTTATTTAATTTGTTCTTTTAAAAGAATTGTAAGATCTTGAAACATAAAGAGTTCCTTATAAGAGAAATTAAATGAGTATTTATTGAGATCCTTCTCGAGATTTTGTTAAGTACGAGTTTAGACAATGTTGATGGTGGAATTGAATAATTCGATTCAGATAACATAAATATAAGTCTTATGTATATTTCATGACTCCGTTAAAAAAATATTTTTAATGGCATTTGTGGCAAATATATTGATTTAATTTATAAAACACAAATCTGACATCTTATTGTGCCTCATAATTTTAATAAAGTGTCTTAAAATCTGTTTTAAATAACTATGTTATAAGTTACAATGATAAATTAGTATATGATTTTTAATAATATATTCTACTTATAAGTTTCAAAGTAATAAGTCAGTTTAATAAATTAAAAGTTTTAGTGAAATTAGTTACTAAATATAACATATAAAATAACATAATTACGTAAGTTTTATATATAAATACATTTTTATTTTAAAAAATATTAATATAATTTTAATTTTGAATTTTAAAAGAGAATTAAATTTTATTAAACTGTTTACTTCTAGTTATTTTTTAAATTTCATATATCTTTTATTCGTACAAGTTATTTTATTTAAATAAATTGATCAAATAGGAAACTCTTTGTAAAATAGACACGTGTAAAGGAGCTCATGAGACATTTTGGAGTAGAGAAAACTATAAGTATGTTGAAAGAAGATTTTTCTGGCTCCATATGAGACAATGATATTCAGAGGTATTGTTATAAATGTATTGTATGCTTACAAGCTAAATCTTGAGTGATGTCTCATTCTTCGTATACTCCCCTGCTTGTTGCTTGTGCTCCATGAAAATATCTCAATATGGATTTTGTCTTGTGATAACATAGAATCCAACGAGGTTTTGATTCTATTTTTGTAGTAGTAGATCGTTTTAGTAAAATGATTCTTTTCATACCTCGCCACAAAATAGATGAAACAACATACCAAAACTTTCCTTTAGAGATATAGTTAAACTTCATGGCTTTCCTAAAATCATAGTTTCTGATAGAGATCCCTAATTTCTCAGTCATTTCTAGATAACTCTCTGGGAAAGATTAGTTACTAAACTTAACTTTTCTACCTTTTGTCATCCTTAGACAGATGGGTCAAACTAAGATTTATCAATCTTTGTCAACTATGCTTAGGAAAATATTGAAGGAAAACCATAAATCTTAGGATGAGTATTTTTCTCACATTGAATTTGCTTATAACCAGGTGGTCTATAAGGCTACCAATTTATCTCCTTTTCAGGTTGTACATAGGTTTAATCCTTTCACACTATTAAATCATTTACCCCTACCAAACACACATGATTTTATTCATAAAGATGGGGTGTCTAAAGCTGAATTTGTGTGAAAATTGCATGAGAACGTTAAAAGCCAAATATAACAATAAACAAAGAGATATGCTAAACAAAACAATAATGGAAAGAGAGAAATGATTTTTGATGAGAATAATTGGATTTGGCTTCATTTAAGAAAAGATAGATTTTCACAACAAAACTCAACCCTCATGGGGATGGTCCTTTTCAAGTCCTCAAAAGAATCAATAATAATGCATACCAGCTAGCCTGCTTGAAGAATACGAACTACATGTTACTTTCAGTGTTACTGATTTAATTCCTTTTGTAGGTAGCATAGATGATGAGGCAGATGAATTAGATTTGAGGACAAATCCTCTTTGAGAGGGAAGGGATGACGGAAGGCTCCTAAAAAAGGGACCAACTACTAGAGCCATGACCAGACGCATACAAGAGGAGTGGAACTCAGAGGAATTCATTAGATCAAAACTCCTATCAACATGGACCAAACTCTAGTTTGTAAATATTGTACTGTATAATATAGAAACTACATTTTTTGTTCATGCATGAGCATTATACCATCTTAACCTCTCATAAGATTAAAACATCTCTATAGAAAATAACATTATCAGAGATACCATATTTAAAGCTCACAAGGTATACTTCACAATGTAAATAGTTACAAAAGTTATCACTCACTCACAATGAACAATGTAAGATCCCCTATAAGATTTAAAGAATTGTAAATAATTTGTGTTCTTTATCTTCATCTTGAATCCTTTATATAGGCTTGGAATATGATTGTTACAACTTTGACTTTGTTAACACTCGTGTTTTGCTTGAATTTCAATGAGAATCTTCAATTTCTTGAACTTGAAGCTTGATTTATGGAAAGTTCTTATTTGAATCTTCAAAGTGCTCCTACCTTTGTTCTATTTATAGAAACAATTTGAACAAGATTTGCATATATAACAGTTATTCCCGATTAATTATAAACACATATACTCACTTGTTTCCATTAGTGGATGATTATAAGACCGTTAGCAATAAAATGTTTCTAAACATGGATATTTTAGATGTTGGAAATAATGTTTCAAACACTTAAATTTTATCTAGAAAACATTTTATTGTTACGACTTGGTAATTGTTTAAAACCATGTCATAACTTATATGGTTTATAAGACGGTTTGTCACAAAACTTTATAAGCACTGCATGGTCTAATGAATCATTCAGCTACTACAAAACACATGTTAGAATGTTCAGATGATTCATTCACATTCAGAATATTTAAAGTGTTTTGTTATCATCAAAAACTCATAGATGGTCTATTGGTATTAGACCATCTAATGGAGTCTAGAGGATTAGACCGCCTATGGTCTCAACAATCTCTCCCAATTTTATGATGATAAAAAACTATAAGTACATAAACATGTAATCAAAGAAATAAATCAGAGATATATGCATTAAGAAGTATCTATAAAATCAAATATTGTTTTGTATGCAAGTCAATCAAAAGAACATAAACAAACAAACAATCAAATAAGGATGCAAACTAAAAGGCAAAAATTAAACAAGACTCTTAGAAAAAAACTTCGAAATTGATTTCTCCCCCTTTTTTGAAATCAACATAAAGGGATCAAAGATTAAGTGTATCATTGTTGCATGGATGGTGGAGGTGGTGGCTAACTATCATTTGAATGAGGGACTGGAGAAACTACGTCCAACCAATCAAGTTCTACTAGGTAGACTACCACTACGAAGTATACTTTAGTGTTCTTTCAGCTCATAGCCATTTCTGGATTATCCCATTAAAGTATTTCTTTCACAAGTCATTTTTGGCTCAATCAAGTTAACCTAAATATTCTTTTACAAGTTATTATTGGCTTAACATAAGTATTCTTTTACAAAGTCACTCCTGTCTCAAGAAAAATACAATGCCTTTATGATAAAAGAAATCACATTTTTTTGTCACTAGAAAGGGTAGCCTCTTTCAACATATACAATGGTTTAGAATCTCTCCACTAGTTCGCTAGGATGAACAAAAACAATATTTTTACAAAGCTTTCAGGGCACAGAGAAAAATTAGCTGAATTTTAGCACTTGTAATTTATGGTTGTTCTTCTTATTCTTCTCTTTGAATCATGTCTTTATATAGGCTTGAATAGAGTAGTCATTACATTCTTTATATAGGCCTTGAGTAGCTTTGAACTTACTTGATTTTCTTATTCTTTATGGACTAGCAAGGGTTATTGATAATTATTTAATGTGTTTCATGCAACATTATTTTCCCTCATCTTTTTTACACACTCTCTATGATAACTAACAATACTTATATTCCTTAGTAGCAGAACCTTTTACACTAAACAATAGTAAAAGTCCATATCATACAAGACATATAGTTGAACTAGAGTAAAAAAGAGCTTGTTTTAGGAGTTTCCAAGAGATATTATAATAGAGCTTTTACATGACGCGAATTTCTTTGGCAATAGATGATGAAGACATTTTCTATATTACAGACTTGAGGTTTAGGAATATTCTTTGAGTTCATATAATTTATAATTGTACTTATCATATAACCATCATTTATCTTCTATTAGACGAAATATATAGTTTACTTGGTGCTCTTATCATTTTTCAAACGAGACACATGCATGATATACTCTTCTTCCTTCAATGTTTGTCAGGCCTAACTTCATGCTTTGTTTTAAACACTTAATCAAAATCGCACGATATAGGACTTTTGTTCTAACACTATCACTCACCCACAAAGAAATAAGATCACTTATAAGATTGAAAGAATTGTAGATAAATGTTGGGCTCTTCATCTTGAATCCTTTATATAAGCTTGACTATTGGAACTTTGACTTTGTTAACACTTATTATTTGCTTGGACTTCAATGAGAATCTTCATCTTCGTTGACTTAAATCCTTGATACGAAAAGTTCTAATTTGAATCTTCAAAGCGCTTCTATCTCGATTTTGTTTACAAAAAAAATTTGAGCAAGACCTACATATTTAATAGTTTATCACAATTAATCATAAATTTATCAATTCGTTTGTTTCCTCAAGTGGATCATTATAAGATTGTTTGCAACAAAGTGTTTCCAAACATGGATATTATAAACGTTGAAGATAATGTTTCAAACACTTAATATTTATTTATAAAACATTTTATTGTTACAAGTTGATAATTGTTTAAAACTATTTTAAGAACTCATATGGTGTATAAGACAGTCACAAGACTTGCTATAAGCACTAAATGGTCTAACGAATATCCTTCAATTGTTACAAAAACACATGTTAAAATTTTCATATGATTCATGAACATTTAAACAGATAAAACAATTAGATTGTTTTTTTATCATCAAAACTTATGGATAATCTACTACTATTAAATTGTCTATTATTAAATTTTCTAGTAGAGTATAAAGGATAGAGCGATTAACATCTCAACAATCCTTACTACATATAGACACAAAATCACAAATTTTTTCTTCCTTCATCCTTACTTTCTATCCCTCTTATCATTCTCCTTAATCCTTAATTTAATTAATACTCAGTAGTTATTTTTATATTTTAATTTTTTAGAAGAATTTATTCTTTATTTTATTTTAAAAATTTTAGTAATATATTCTTATTTCTTGTATTGTATTCTTAGCTTTTTTTTAGGATAATTTTTAAATAATTTACATATGCATTTGTTACATAGAAAAAAATAAGTAAAAATAAAAAATTGTATAATTATTTTATTAGAATCAGAAAATTATTTTATCATCTTTTAAAATCATTTTGAGAAAAATACATATAAAAGACCTAAGGAGTAACGTTATTCACATAATGTATTTAGATTATAGAAGTTTATGGGATAATTTGTTTACATTTTTTTTTACTAATATGATTTGTTTGTTCCAACACATATCTCGTATTTAGTATGCTCCACATGGTATGATTAATTATCTATTTTATATATACTCCTTTGTATTAATTATTCAAATTTTTAAAAAGAAGGGTATATTGCTTTATTAAACAAGAACGTAATAATACAATTATTTTATTTCGTTCCATTAATGCATCTTATCAATGATTTAAACTTTTAAACGAAAAAACTTTTGACTTTATTAAATAATCAAAGAAAATTATGATTATTATTTTTATTATGGTTCATTTATTGTTACAATGGTGGGTGCAAAAGTAGGGTTGGTGGTGTCAAAAAGAGGGGAAGAGTAGGAATGAGCCCAAATAATAATATTAATAATATTAATAATACTAATCTAATATTAATAATATAATAATAATAATAATATTAATATTAATCATAATAATAATATTATTAATTATTAAAAATAATAATATTTATATTAATTATGAATATTATTTTCGAAAAAATTTGTGTGTAATTACTTAAAAAAAAATATATAAATAATTTATTTAAGATTGAATTTATAGATAATTATCTGAAAAACTTAAATTTATATATAATTACTTACAAATTTAGATTTAGATTTTTAAATAATGATCTATAGATTCAAATCTATAAATAAAATTCCTAAATAATGTTAAAATTTATTAGTATCTTTATTCATATATAAGAATTTGTACGTAATTTAAAGATTTCTTATAATAACGTAAATTGAGTATAACATAATTATAAATACATTTCCGACACTTTTATCTAATGAAACTAAATGCAAAACAAAAAAGAGTTCGAAAGAGACTATGAATATAGCAATTATTTGAGAGACTAGGAAACAAGAAAAAAAGGTCATATTCAATCTGGTAAAGGTTGATCGTGAATAATTTTTTTGTATAGCCTAGCTAAAAGTATGGGCATGGATTAGATACAAAATTTCTAAAATAACCTTCTGTTATTTTGATTATCTCCAATGTTCAATTAAATTCCTAAAACCACTATAACATATCGATGGGTATGAGAATTAGAATATATTCTAATTAGGAAAAGAATAAGGGGTGCAAGGGTAACTAGTGATTGTGTCATTGTTACGTACGTGCATTAACTTATAATTAGTACTTTTATGCTTAAAGCTTATGAAAAAGAAATCCATATTCAAAATTTTACTCACCCAGCTCACATGTTTCATTATTATTATTCATCTTACAGTTTTTTTATTTGATTTGAAAAGTTTAATCTATTACATTTTTAACATATTTTTCTTAATATTTAATTATTCTCATTGAATAAAATTCAATTCACATAAAAAATATTGTCTTCTCAATTTTTTCATTGAATTCGATTATATAAAATCTTGCTCAAGATGTGGATACACTACCAAACAAAAGACCCTTCTGATATTTATAATATTTCAAGTTTATTGAATTTGATATTGGCTAATCTTATGCGCTAATAATCAACGATTTTAACACGGTTTTGACCAAATTAAATAGTACATTAATAACTAATAAATAAAATAACTAACAGCATTCTTTATTTATCACGACACATAATTTCCATTGAAGATCATTTCACTCATATAAATTTCAATAAATGATTTTAATGCATTTGACTCGTCCAACTTTAAATTATATTAACCATTTCTGAATAAAATTCTTCAGAAATTAAAATCTTTTGTTGCAATGTGCATCAAAAGTGAGCCTCTTACGTCACACTCTTTCATCACATGACACCAATAAAAAGCCCCTTGATTTGGTTACACTCCCTCAACACCATCCAACACCTACCATTACCAGTTAGCCTCTCATGATTCTTCCATCCACAGAGAAACCTATTGGCAGGCCCAGAGGCTCCAAGAACCCAGTGCCCCAGCCTCCGGAGTCCTCCATGAAGGTCTTTGCTTTCAGTGTACCTCCAAATAGGGACATCATGGAGTTCATCATGGACATTGCTCATAAGGGTCACGTGAGTGTGGCCATCCTTAGTGCCTCTGGCACCATCAACAACGTCACCTTGCACAACTCCAACCCTAAACCCATGCAAACTGGTCGCTTCACTTTGCTCTCTCTTGCTGGTTCTTACTTATACAACAACTTCTATACCCCTCCCTTCACCATCAACCTCTCAACCTCTCATGGCCAGCTATTTGGAGGCGTGGTTAGTGGTAGTGTCATTGCTGGGGAAAATGTTCGAATCACGGTCTCCACCTTCAAGAACTCTGGGATTCTAAAGTTTCCACGAGACCAAGAAAGACATGGAAATAATAACCTTAACAATAACAACAACAACAACCCTAGTGGTTTCAGCGGAGGTGGCAACTTGTTCGGGTTCAAACACAGTTAACTTTGGAATTCGCGGGTGGTAAATAATGATGAAGTCATCTATCTGAACGTGTTGTGATTTATTTTGTGTAGAGATGGTTGTTATATATACTGTGTCATAGGAGTGGAATAAGAGGATGGTTCTCTGTAATTTATGAAAATTATCCGCATGTAATTTAAGAAAATTATCCGCATGTAAAAATATTATATAATAATAATAATAATAAAATAATAAGTTGTTAAGTGTTAAATGATTTTGTTTTACTATTTGCTGTGTATGAGGCTCATAATTTATGTGCTTGTGTTGCTTTCCTTGGGTGAAAAGTTAAGCATCACTAGTTTTGTTTCAGTTTATCTATTCTAATGATTTTTTTTTTTTTCGATTAATCATTTCTTTCTTTTTAATTCATTTAATTCTCTTTCTGTGATTTGTGTATAAAGAACTGTGAAATCTGAGAAACAAAGATCTTCTGCGAAGGTGCAAGTTCAGAATTCTTGTTAATGGTTAGTGATGGAAACAGTGTTTTGATAGAAGAATCAAGAGTGATTATGCAATAAATGATATATAACGTAAGATAAGTGAATGATATTGAAAAAGTAAGATATTAAATAAGTATTTATACTATCGAGCTCTATGTAAAAGGGATTTAGAAATTGTATTTCCATTTATGTGAATTTCTTTGATTAATCATTACTTTTTTTCTACTTTTTAGTTAATTTTAGATTTCTTTAATGTATTCTGTGCCTTCGAGAAAATTTTGAGTCATTGGAAAATCAAAGTTTCTTGGTTTTCAGAAGTTTAGTCAAGGGCCTCGGTGTTCAATATGGTAGGTTTCTGTGTGTGACATGTTGACTTATGCTTACAGTGAGATGCTATTTATTATATCTTTAATCCTCCATAAAGGTGACATGTTTTTTTTATTAAATCTTTAATTCTTCAACATTTTCATGTGTTCTTTATTTAATACCTTACTAATGATTACTTTATTATCTCTAGAAAATAATACTTATTAATTATATTTAATTAATAACATTATTCAAATAAGTTTGAATCTATCTAGATAATATAAATTTATGTATAGAATATGCCTTTTATGTCAATTTCTATGGTCAAATTGCATCATATAAAGATCGTCACATATATGAATGACGTAAAAAATGAAAATCTTTTATGTCAAGTTTATATGTGATGTACAAAATTATTTTTACGTTGATTTAAACCAACATGACGTACAACTATGTTGGATAAATATTGATTCACATGCAATTCACGTATATAACGACTAAGGTTTAGGTCGATTTAACATCTTTAATATAAAACTATGTCGGAACTAAAATATATTGTCATATATATATGCAATACTTTGTCTTTATAACATTTTTAATAATGATTTAACACTTTGATTATTCTTTTACTAAATTTTTATATTGATTTAAGATGATTTAGGACTATATGCTTTTAATTAAGTTATGTATTAATTCACAAGTTTGTTGAACCATTTTGCTTATAATTGTGCTTATGTGAAATGAAGTGCAATAATATTTAAATACTTGTGTTTATATGTTATTTTAAATCTGGTTGAGTCTAAGTTTGTTATGCAACAAAACAAACATTAAAATACTACACATATGGCTGTTCAAAAAAAAAAAAAAACTACTAAAAATATAATAAAAATAAAAAAAAAAAAAAAAAAATTTTAAAAAAATAATAATAAAATTTTTTTTTTTATATTAAAATAAAATAATTTTTTTTTTTTTTTTTTTTTTTTTGCATTCTTCTTTCACTCTCTCCCTGTATTTATTCTCCCCTGCAAAACA
>Ga0099825_1009475_pt1 | contig 11102 bp, 8 predicted proteins | sample SiratroredBW_FD_76838 | JGI IMG/M metagenome (GOLD analysis project Ga0099825, IMG submission 76838) | Root nodule microbial communities of legume samples collected from California, USA - Siratro red BW | ecosystem: Host-associated > Plants > Roots > Nodule | place: USA: California | collected...
AAATAAAAAATTAAAAATTATATTTTAAAAAAAATAAAATTTTAATTAAAATAATAAATAATTTTAAAAAATTTTTATTTAATATTTTTTTAAAATTTTAAAAAAAAAAAAAAAAAAAAAAAAAAAAAAAAAAAAAAGTATATGATTGTTCTGGTTTAGAGATATTAAGGTTCATCTATATCAGATGAGGTATTTACTTTAGTGAAGAGATTTTGTGAAAATAAATTCTAACAATCGAGATCGATCATACATAACATTAATATACGATCATAAGGGTTGTGTTAGTGAGTATCTAAACAAAATTGTTGAGGAATTAAACAATAATTATTCATTATTAGAAATTACTATGAATATATATTGCTGAGATATTTTATCAACTTTTTTATTTTTAGTTTATTAATTAATAACTAGGGATTTAAAGATAACTAATTTACTAATTACATGTTTGGTGATCATTATTGTTTCCACTAAAATATGAGGGAAAAAAATTGCAGAAGGCTAAATAAACTCAAAGCTGTTTTCACTAGACTAGCTTACGCAAAGGAACTTAAAAATTAAAAATTGGTTTTCTTTACTAGCAAAAGCAATTTTATTACATTAAATGAACTTTAAATTTTTATTAATTTAAAATAATCTTATAAATTATTAAAGGAATTGCGTTTAAATTAACTAATACAGGAACTATACGTGGGGAAAATGTACCAGTTGATGTACTAGATACACTTATGATCAAATAAAATGTATACATTAATAAAAAAAAGAAAAAAAAAACTAATTAGAATTGTACCGGTGTAGACCAATCTATGTTGTATCCCTATTAACAATGCAAATATTCAAAGGAGATTAAAGTGGAAAAAGAAAACAATGACTAAAATAGTGAGAATAAAATTATTTTATGTCTCACGTGTTAATCTTTGAAATATTACCTACTTAACATAAATTAATTTTTTTTGTCCCTAGTATTTTGGGTTTTGATATATTTAGTAGAAGATTTTTTATAGGAATTTTTGTTTCGATAATTGTATCACTTATGCTTAGTTAGGGTGTGTTGTACAAAAGTTGAAATATTCCTTAAATATTTATTTTATTTTATTTATTTTTTTCTGTTAAAAAAATATAAATTAATTTTAAGATAATATATATTTTTAATAATGGTGCATGTATTGTGAAAATGATGATCCTAAGAAGTAAACATGAGTATAAAATTGATCTCGTAGACTTAAACAATAAACACAACATATCTGTTTTCCAATGAACTTAATGATATATTTAATTTTCTAATGATTATTTCTGTCGCACAGAAAATAATCAAATGAAAGAATTTTGAACCTAGTCACAAATAAGTCTCTTATAAAATAGCAGAGATGTGATGAACAATATAAAGAATTTTGTTGGAACCCTTTTGCTATTTGCTTTTATTCTTTTTAGGCTTTGTTGACTCAAACTGTTTACATTCTGAAAAATCTCTGAATAGAGATGATAAGTCTTACTATTAACAAACTTTTTAATGATCTTGGTTAAAGTTAGGAGAAGTTTCATAACAAAGAATATTTCGAATTTATTTACTTGTGAAATGATTGAATGTAATGTTAACATAAAATAATATCTATATATTATTAAATTATAGTGAAATTTGATGATATGTCAAAAAAATTGAAAGTACAAACAACATAAACTTTTTTGGTGTTTTTATTCTATGTTTTTTCTTATTTTCATTAAGTGTCTGTATTTTGCAATATATTTATTGTTTGTACTATAAAAGAAAAATCAAACATCTACGAAAACAATAGAAAAAGAAAAGCATATAATACAAACAAGAAGCCCAAAAGCAAAAATAATCAAGCTTAATCAACATGGTAATTTTAAAATACGTAATTTGATAGATTTCTGAATTACATATTCTAAAATTATCCAGAATTATATTATGATTTATATATTTAACGTAATTCAGAATATATTTTAGATATATTATGAAAAAAAAAATATGCTATTTATTTGTAATATTATTTGAGTGAGTGAAGGAAATATAAAAGTAAAGTAAGTCCCAGAAAACATATTTTGTTCATATTAATCACGTGACACCAAACCAGAAGAGCGATTTTTTTCTTCTCCCTCCATATTTTCTTACTGCATCTCTATCCATTCAGAAAAAAAGACTATTATATTTTTAATAAAAAATTAAATAAATTTTACACCTCTTCACTTCTTAATTTAATTATCAAAAAATGTATTTTAAATTATATTAATCAAAATATAAAAATTATATTTTAGATTGTACAATTTATAATACAAAAATCTAAAATATAAAATTTTATTTATATTCTATTTCAATCCAAAAAAATATATATTTTTAGCATTTTCAAAAAAATGGGAGTGCAGAAAGAAAGCAGGGAGGTGCAAGAAGAATCACTCAACCCAAAATACTCTTCTTAGCCTTTTCCTTTTTGCACACCTCAGAAATTTAAGACACTTCTCATTCATTGCAAAATGAGCTTTTATGAATGATGAAATAGACATTTTTCTCCCTAAAATGAAGAGTTGTACTGACCGGTCATTTGCTAGACCATTGTTCCCTATGCAGATTGTGAAAAATTGGATTTTTTTTAATTGAAAAGAAAAACTTGAACCTGGCCTAGGAATAAATGTTTAGAACTGAACTGTTTGAGTCTCAAAATTTGAAATCATAGTTAAAGTTAAGAATTTTGTTCTTATTCATATAAATTATATTTATGAAGAATTTAGCCAAATTATATTTTGTCATGTCCCATTCAATATTCAAAGTGAACAACTATTTTTTAGCACTTCACTTCAGAATATACAAAGTAACACAAGGACAATAAAAATGTTGCCAAGAGAATGCTATTTTGTGGCATAAAATACATTATAATGTTCTTGAAAAGATAAATCATATCCATTATTAATAACAAGGATAATGTCCTTCACCTCCTCATTTGCATCATATAAGAAAGGTTGCTTTTGGTTAAAGATTTCAGTTAGATACCATACTTTCACTTTCTTTCACAAAACCATCTCCTGTCCAGTCTTTGTCAGATTGCAAGCCTTTCTTGATTGCTTTCCTCTTCTGAATTGCTTCTTGCTGTCTTCTCACCAACTCAGTGTGAGTGGTAAAGTACTCAAGAGAAGCCCTGTGATTTTTATAAAAGTTTAACATGCATTTATAATGTCAAACATGCATTTTTTTTCTAATTTTTAAGATATTGGAAGAAGGAAACCATATCAGTTCAAAACTATACCCTCTGAAGTCTTCTATTGATTTGAAATTGTGCTTCTTCATGAAATCTTGAAGCTCAAGACATAGTTTCTTCACAAGACCATAGCCATGCATCATAACACCAGTGCACACCTACAATTAATTGATAATAGTGTAAACAACTTTTAAATTGTAAGTGTATTTAAATTAAGTCCAAAAACAAAAGAAAACATCTATATAGTGTGTTTGGATTAACACAATTTTTCCACTAAACAAGAAGAAACTTGGTGGACCAAAGTATAGAAGGCCCTATTGTGAGTATTGGCCATTAAGCCTAAATCAGTGTTTGTTGATTATCCAGAGGATATGGATATCAGACTTTTAGAAAGAACTAATATCAATTATGATATTATGTCTTTATGACAAAATCAGATTGTCATCAATTCTGTTATTTTACCTGAACAGTATTTGCTCCAAGAAGAATAAACTCGGCTGCATCTCCACCTGTCTCAACACCACCAATGGCAGAAAGTGAATAGTTCTCACTGTCAAATTCTGACTGCATCATCTTTGCAATGCTCATCACCTTCCCAAGTGCTATGGGATGCACTGCCTTTGCAGAATAACCCCCAGGAGTTGAGTACCTGACAACAATATTTACACAGATTAGGTACATGAGTGGTTGAAAAACAAGGCAAAATATGAACTTGTGGTAAGTGAGATTGCAAACCCTTCAACACAAGGCTCAGGACGCAACGTATTGAGATTGATTCCCATGACACTCATGATAGTATTTATGGCAGATACTCCCTCACATCCAGAACTTAGAGCAACCCTTGCAGGCTATAAGCAAAATCATCCCCAAAATTACTAACATGGTAGTCATGAAAGATGGACTAAACAACACACATTTACTAACTTAACTGAAAATCACATAAAAACACTAAGACATTTCACATGTAAAGGGTCAGGGAGATTAACACTTAAACATCAGAATATAGTATTATAGTTATAGAGTATAAATATAACAAAAGGGCAAGATGCAAAGCCAACCTGTGAAATATCAGTTATGTTGGGAGTCATCTTAGCCCAAACAGGAATTGTGGCTTTAGCATTTATCCATCCACAAACCTCTTCCAGAAGGGCACAATCTTGCCCAACAGCAGCACCCATTTTGCGTTCTGGCATACCATGAGGACATGAGAAGTTTATTTCAATTGCATCCTGTGACAATATCAGAGAGGTCAGCCACCAGAAAAATTTCAAGTTGGAAAAATATCAAGTTTAACAAACTCAGCCACAAAACACATCTTACAACTCCAGTTTGCTCAACACGATCTATAAGCTCCTCCCATGCAGCCTTATTGTACTCCTCCATGATTGAAGCAATGAGAATTCTGTCTGGATACTCTTCTTTCAATTGCTTGAATTCTTTCAACATCGTTTCTAGTGGCCTATCACTGATGAGTTCTATGTTTTCCCAACCAATTATTTCTCCTTTCGTAGAGCCATTTGCACCTGCCCGTAATCGGGCATATCGAGGAGTTACGTTTATAACTTTGGCTGCATCAAGTGATACCTAGCAAAAGAATAATACCAAATCTTTCAAAATAGAGTAAAAAGGGAACATTGTTTGGTGTGTTAATATTAGAAAAAAGTATATGGAAAATTTAACAAAAAAAAAGAGATGAAACAAGTCATTGCCTTCATTGAGAAATTATCTATGCAAAAGGGTTGATTTCATCTGAAAACAATGGAATACATATCCCAAATGGAATTAGAAATTTAAAATCCCAGTCAGTAAACTAACTCCAAATGAATAGTGCAAAACATGTAAAAAGTAAAATAACAGCTATATTGATCCATATCTTGAAAGAAACAACAAATTCACCACTAAAAAGAGTACACCAAAGTCCACAACTTTAATCATCCTTCCTTATATTTTACAGCACAAAAGTTATTATGATAAACTAATTGCATTAATTCATCATATTCTACATGCTATGATCAACATTATTAAAGCTTATTTTCCCCCTCTTTGCAAGCTACATAAAACAATGAAAATAGATCTAAGGTAAAAAAGAGAGAGTAGAAACTTGAGTGCCTTATGATTAGATCAGTTCTATCTAATGGACGCCAAAGGATTAACCAAAAAAAAAGACAGCATTTTGATGATTAATGTTTCTGATTTTTCAAGGCCTATTCATGAGTTGTTCATAAGCACATATGCCGAGCTAACAGTTTATTTTAGCACCATTACATTGATTACAACTTTTTAACCTTTTCCTACTTTTTTTCAATAAATTTATGTTATCTCCAATTACATCCTTGAGAAAAAAGAAACCAAAAGTATAACTATAAAAATACACCTAAATACAGAATCAACAAAACAATTCAACATTCAATCAACATATTGATGATCTGCCAGGTCACCTAGACCAAACCATGAAGATCTATGGCCTAAAATAACTTAACAGGACAACCAACGGAAGCTCATAACTAATAACTAAACATGATGGCATAATCCAGTTTTTGCAGAGCAACATATCAAAAGATTGGTCTTTCAGACCACAAAACTCCAACTCTCCGGTTTCCATCCTTAATTCACAAACCAAGAAACCAAACAACACTTTAAATGCAGAAAAAGTGGGGCTGTAAGTACATGAAAGTAAAAAGAGCTTACAGTTTTTGCAATCACGGCACCCCAACCTTCATCAAAGGCCCTCTTCATGACAGTGTAATTTGTCCCTGGAGGACCTGACCCAATAACAAAGGGGTTGGGCATGTGCAACCCATTAACACTGACACTAAGATCAGGCTCTGTAGTCTGAGACTCCGAAGCAAACACCTTAAACCCAACTCTGCTGCTGGGACCACCCTGAACCTTCCCACCCCAATTCAAGCCAAACCCAGATGCCCAATTCCCAGTTCTGATCTGGGTCATGCTCAAAGACGCCATCTGTAAAGGAAAAATCACAACTTTCTGCAAAAGCTCTGGGAGGAAGAAGGTGATGAAGTGAAAGAATAAAAGGTGAATCTGAGATACAATATTCTATGAGCTGGAGACAACAAAAGAGAACGTGCAATTATGAATCTCTGGTTTCGTTTGTAGCATTTGGTTTATTGTATCGGATAAGTTTGGGAGAAACCATATTCAATTCCTTCAGAGGATGGACTAGCATGTGAGAATGACTGTGAAGAATATTATAAGAATTTTGGGGAAAATTACGTTAACAAAATTTTACATATTATATAAAAACTAATGACACTGTTCTTTGGATTCAGTGATTTTATGGGGAATGAACATAGACATTCTTTCTGCATGGGAAAAAGTTACAGCCTCACCAAAAGCATGAAGTTACTATTTTTTTTCTATTATAGTTTTCTTTTTCTTTTTTCTTACCTGCTATTTTTTTTTTTATTTATTTCCTTCCCTACATCACAACCTTCTTTTTATTCTACAGTATTCCTATTTTTCTTTTTATTCCTGCCATCTGTCTCACATGACAAGAGAAATGTAATAAAATATTGATATTGATTTGTTTAAGTTTTTGATTTTGTCAAAGATTGTGTTCTTTGATGACAACACACCCAAAAACTCAAACTACAAGCAATGTTTCCTCAACACATTGGGTTCAAAACAGAAAAGCCCATGTAATATGGGCTCTTAATTAGTCCACAATTAAGGTTGTTTCCTGCTTCTCCAATTTTTAGGTACTTTCCTATTATAGTGTAATGAAAAAAATAATTTTATTCTAATAAAAATTGAATTTAGGTATTTCTAAGATAAACATTCCAGAACATGTTTACGGAAACGTTTTCTAAAATAATTATTTCAAAATAATTAAAAATCAATTTCAAATAATACATTTTAAAACTCTTTATTTATAAAAGATACTTCAATGTACAACTCAGCTTTGAGTAGTTGAGGGAAACAAAAGTTACCGTTTTTGAGTAGTTGAGAGAAACAAAAGTTATTGAAATGTAACCTTATCTAACCCAACATTAACTTATTAATCTCATGTTAACTAAGATATATGGTCAATTTATTATTGATTTGATTTAAAATTGTTACTCGATTATATAGAATAATTGTGTACGACACTAAGGTGATGTTCATCTTTGGAATTTTTATATTTTTAAAAATACTTTCGAAAAGGTGTAAAGATTTTTAAATGTCACTTTCACTGTTATGCTATAATGAAGAGAGGAATACGAAGAAAATATAAAGATGACGGAAACAAATAGCTTTGGCCAGTTGCTATTAAAAAAGGAGTTGAAATAGCAATTGTCATCTTTGTGAAAAGCCCAAAAGATCCATTATATTGCACCTATCTTTTTACTTTTCTCATCTCTAATTTCATTTGTTTCCTGTAACGTCCTTATTCTATTTCTCTCTACAAACTCTCTTCTCTTCCTCTTCCACGTGTTCTTCAAACATCTTCTTACTCTCTTAATTTCTAAAATTAAAAAAAAAAATCAAGTAAGTCCCTTAATTTTTTTAAGATTTGTTAAGACTGTTCGATGTTGACAAGGCAGTGTGAAACGTAGGGAAACCAGAGTGTGTTTTGTTTTAATTTAATGTTTAAAAGAACCTAACACATAGAATAATAATAGAATATTTTGGTATTGTGTCCTGCAACATTTTATTAAAGTTGGTGTACCTTCGATAATTTAGTAAATAATTTTGACATAAATAATGATATTCGACTTTTTAGATTGGTTATGCATGCAAACCAATTTGACTGGTAAAGGTTGGTAACTCAGTAGTTCACACCAAACTAACCCAGTCATAAAAAAAGCCTTTGAAAATTATTTCAATTTTGCTAGATTAATTAATACTTAAGAAAGAGTGAGAAGAAAATGAAGGTAATACATAAATTCAAATTCAGTAGAGAAAAAGAATATTGTACCAACCTCTTTTTTGGATTATTAGAAAGACCAATAAAAACAGTGCTGGAGTAATTAGACCTACTACTGAATAATCAACCTTAAATACGACCATTCTTTTGATTCTACGTGTGTCTTTGTTCTAATTATATAAGAAAGTTTCTATGCATATATTTTTAAAAATATACGTAGTCTTACTCCAATATAATAAAACATTATAAATTATAATTTTTTTTAAATATTTAACACCTTCTAATAGTCCTTTTAATTTATTTCATTAGAGATATTAATAACTAATTAAATATTTAGAAAAAAATTTATATAATTAAATATGTATTTAAATTATACATATTTTAAAATATAATAAAAATAATAAGAAATTACAAAAAATACATATAAGTTGCAGGGTTCTTGACCCACTTGGCTATAATAGGTCAGTTCATCTTATTCTATTTTTAGGGGCCAATAAAAATTAGGTCAAAACGAGCTGACTTATTTTACCATTATTGATAAAATAAGGTTAATTTTTTTGGGTGAAAAATTAATTTATATTTGTTTTCTCTCTTTTTTTTCAGAAGTTTCTATCTATGTATCTTTGTGTTGTTTTTTTCTTTTTCTGTTTTGAGTATGACATTATTTTGTAAGTTTTACGTGTACAATCATTTAAAGTTTTTAATTGATAGTTTCATATTAATTGTCGCAACTATAATCATGAAATAGCCTTAGTGTACGTGTTTCAGTTCGATTTGAACTCATGTCCAACAAATCTGATAATTTTTATTAAACCACTGAAAAAACATCATTTTTATTCACAGACATTTTATAATAATTAGAAAAAGAACAAACAAATTAAAAAGTCATTATAAAAAGATCATAGTACGTACCTAATATGTATGTACAAAACATGTTCTTGCAATGAACCTTCACTACCTTTCGTTGAATGAAAAGATAGAAAAAAAGGGTGTTAATAACAAATATTTTCTAAAAAAGTTAAATTGAATGAAAAGATAGAAAAAAAAAGGGTGTTAATAAATGGTTAAAACAATTATGATGGTTTGTATAAAAGATATATCAATTATTTGATAAAATTACAGTTATTAAAAACATGTATCTGTAAGGAAAAGTTAAATAGAAAAAAAGAAAGTTACCAAAATTAGAAATGTATTGAAAAGCTACATGTATACATTTAGAAAGACAGAGACCAAAAAGAGTAAAATTTTAATTTAACAAATTTGTATATAATTTTTTTTAACAGTAAAAAATAAATAAAATTGAAAAAAATATTTTTAACTCTAATACAACAAAACAAGTCTGATAACAACAAACATATAGACCTAATCATCTATCTTAAGAGTAATATCAGATTAAACACAAAAATATACAATACTCGAGTTATACTATAAAAAAATACAAATAAAAATTGGATACAGAACAACATACAACTAGACCTCTCAAAATAATACATAAACAAAAGAAATAATACTACAAAGAGATATACAAAAGTTCACAACCATAAAATACATACTACTATGAATCTGCAAAATATTCATATAATAATAATAATAATAATAATAATAATAATAATAATAAAAATAAATGATGGTAAATGATATTTACTAAAGCAAATTTGTATATAATAACTTTTGTCTTTACTCATGAGCAAAAATATGTCAAAGTTATTCCCTTTTTATTAATCAAATGTTATAAAAACTATTTATTTTATTAACCATATCACGTCTCTTACAGTATAATTGGAGTGCCCTTTTGGCCTCAATCATCAAAATATAAATACTTACGTTTCGGCTTCCTCAAATTTGTTCTTCAGTCATCATCTATGCAGATTTAAAGTGATTTTATTCTACTATAAATTATTTTTGTATTAGTTCCAACACATAATTTGAATTTTTTTTTATTGATCCATGTGATGAGCCATACTTATTAAAATATTATTTAAATTTTTTTATCTAATTCTATCAGCAGAGATAATATAATGAGTTCAGAAAAAAAAATTATATATATATAAAGACACACGTATGGGATTTGACTTTTTTTTTAGTAGGTCACCCAAACAGAGGGTGATGCATAAAATAAAATGACTAAATAGTCGGTGATAAGAATTGAAATATTTTATTTTCAATATAATAAGGAAAAGGTCTCAATACAATAATTTTAATTTTGTAGTTTTAGTAATTGTTATATATGTTTACTAAGAAAAAAATTAATATTATAATATACTTAATGTTGTAGAGATTTTTTTTTCTAAATTTAAATTTTTTATCTTTTTACTCTTTTCTTAATTTAAAATCTTTAATTCTTTATTTTTTATTTTTTTGTAAATTTAAAATCTTTAATAATTATTTTAAGGTTAAAACAATTACTAAAAATCAAATATACAATCAATTAACTTAATTATTAATAAAGTTTAAATAATTTTTTTTGTACAGAAATTCTTTTATTATATATTAAATCGTTTATTAACTTAAATAAAGTAACTCAATGTTTGATTGGATGATGCACTAAGTGATAATTCGAAAGGCACAGAATAATTTATCATAGTATATATTTGAGCAAAAGATAATAAAAAAAAAAAAATATGAGCATGCAAGGATTTATCGGTGCTCTTTCATCCTCCACCAAGCATATTTTAAAAGAGAAAAGTTTCGAAATTTCTTGCAAGTTGCTTCTTCATATATTTTAAAATTTAAATATATTTTTTTAATCAACACGTGCAATGCGCATAGGAGATGATAATACATGTTTTATTTTATGCTAGAGCAGGTTTTGGTACACTTAATTTCATTTAAATTATTGGCTATTGATGGCAGTGGTATCATAGATTTATTCAATTTAAAATATTATAAATATATAATTTTAAATGTATGTTACATTATATATATATATATATATATATATATATATATATATTAATATATATATATATTATATTATATAAATATATTTATTTAATAATAATTATATAGTTAATAATATAATAAAAATA
>Ga0099825_1009479_pt1 | contig 11095 bp, 7 predicted proteins | sample SiratroredBW_FD_76838 | JGI IMG/M metagenome (GOLD analysis project Ga0099825, IMG submission 76838) | Root nodule microbial communities of legume samples collected from California, USA - Siratro red BW | ecosystem: Host-associated > Plants > Roots > Nodule | place: USA: California | collected...
AAATAGATTTTTATATCAAATAACAATACATGTTCTAAAACATAAGAAACAAAAATTATTTCATAAACACATAAAGGCAAAGCGAGCCTTATCGTTTTATATATGTTTTCAATTATACTTTTGAATTGGTTTGATTTTCAATATTTCTAACCTCAACCTACTTTCAATATCACAACTTGATTATGTCTTCCCTCACTGTTTTGGAATTCACAAACTTCAATTTAGAAGTTTTTCAACACAAATCAAACACACTTAAAATAGAAGTTAAACTTGTATGAAAATGTGATATCAAATATCAAATATGAATGGTAAAACAAAGATCCGGGATACTCCATTTTATACCAAAAGGACAAGACATGCTAATGTCAACTATTTTATTGAAGTAGCTTTAAGTCATTTAAAAACTTAATTCTATCAACTTAATCTCTTAAGCCTACAATTAATTTTAAGAAATATGCCAGACACAAGCCTCATAAATTCTAACTTAAACCAACAAACTTCTAATGTAGTCGTTATATAATTATAATACTTTTAGAATATTTTTTTCTATCTCCATTGAAAGCATTATTCAGTCAATAATTAGAGACTAATCATATAGTACACAACCAAGAATTAAATCCTAATCAGAATTCAATTTTAACTACAAAATTTTATGGCGCATTCTCTAGGCTCTATAGCTGTTTCATATCAATGTATTCTTCTGTTGGATCAAGATGCAGAGGAAAAGCCGTGTTACAAATGCAAACATTCTCTATTTATTGAAAAAACAATAACGAAGCATTTAAGCAGATAAAACATTAAAGCATCGTGGCATTGGTTATAGTGAAATGAAAAAAATATAAGGTTTCTTTCTTCGCAAAATACCGATCCCTATACTTCAGGAGCATGCAACTTGCCATGTAATGAACATGTTGAGCTTCAATCGACGTTAGACATTTTCTTGTCAAAGGCATAACCTAAGATCCAAAAAAATTAGTTCACACCAAACGCTGAACAACTTAAATTCTAGGAAACCCACCAGAAAAATACAAAAAAAAATTCATGTTTTTAGTTGCTATACAAACAATCTGTATACATTGTTATGCCTCCTCTGAGGTGCTGCTTTTAATCATCTTCATAGGGTCAACTGATTCATGTTGGCTTGTAAATTTTGAGGAAGAACATCCTCTGAGAAGATGAAATACTTAGTTGCACCAAACATGCTGGCTAAATTCAGAATTACACTCTGATATGAGTAACTTGGAGGCAGGACAGGCATCGGAAGAGAAGGGACACATGTCGGAAGGAATTTGTTTTGATTGTAAACTGGTGCATACAGGGTCAACACTGTCTGACAAAATATGAATCTGAACAAAGTGGGAAACAAACTTGGCATAAGAACACAAGAGTTGCAAACTTAAAAACACAATTCATGTGAATAAAAATTATTCATGATAAGTAACTCAACGCTCCAGAGATTTGCAACAGAAACTTTAGGTATCAGTTAAGATTTAAAGATTTTAGTTAGTTGAGAGAATTTATAAGTCTCAATTCCTGCGCAAACAACAGAATTTGTGTACACTAGCATAGTGAGACTACGAGTTATCCATTGTTACAACCAAAAAATATGGCAGTCCAAGATTGAGTTTGGAGAATTTGAAAAGGTAAACCAAGTGATTTAAGAAGTGTTGAGTAGTGTATTGAGCTCTGACAACAATAGAAGGGACCAAAGACATTCTTCAAATGAAGCATGACTACATTTAAATCAGAGTCAAGTTTTTAACATGATGTACTGAATGTATTGAGCCCTCACAGCAGGAGAAGAAACTAAATTTCTTCAAATAGAGCATAATCACACACTAAATCGGTGGTGTTCTTAACAATGGCCTCCACTATCTTCAAAATTGCGAAAAATCATCAACAAAAAATGAATTAACAAATACCAACATAAACACGACAGAAAATAAAATTCAAAATGTGCCACAGATGGCATAGTAGTACAGCTTGGAACAGTGAAGCGAGAGAACTATATGGCAGATAATAATAATAAAACATATTAGAACAGGAAAGAAGTTTTACCTCAAAAGAAGCCTCCTTATGAAGGGATCACCTAAAATCTGCCCCCAAACAGGATTAAGTGTGTCTGATGTTGCCAATGCTAGCCCCCAGTTATTTAGTGAAGATGTGAGTAACGTTTCAGCTTTGTTGAATGTGTCCTGAAGTCAAATTTAAGTTGTTGAGCATATAAACTTTCCACTTCCAGAAAATGAAAAAATAAATACTTTTTTCTTAAAAATGGAACTTGCAAGCATGAAGGAAGAGGCACTAATTACTGACCAAATCAATATCAGTGCCTGAAAGTCCTATCAGAAGACAGAAAGCTTGCAGCGGAGCTGTAAGAAACATGGTGAATAGGCTCCCATTTGAATGATGTGAGCAGTCCGACACAGCAGAACAGCTTGGTGAAAGGAGCATTGCAACTGGCTCACCCTTTTCTGCGTCTGCTATGACCTGCATATTTTGATCAATTACTTTTTAAATGTCATAGAGTAATCTGATCACGGCATGCAAAGAAGGAAAACAGTAGCAATGCTAACGAACATTTTTACATTACACAATTCCTAGAACTTACTTGAAATACCCCATTGTATCAATTCCATAATTACATAGCTTTACATATGCTTGACATTCAAGAAAGGAAAACTGCCAATACCAGATTGCGGCACAAATTGCCAACACTGAAAATGCTAGTTACCTGGTATAGCAGATAGAAAGTAGACCATCATACCAAATATTATGGATGCAAGATGAATAACTATTTGTTCTTGTAAAAACAAGTTGTTCCTTTGTGTAAATGGTATGCTACAAGAACCCTGGGGGAACCACACGATAAAAGCTAGCTATAGTAGTTGGAGACCCCCAAGGCTTATTATTAGAAACTCCACACTAGAATTCCATACCTTATTACAAACCCAAAGCCTAATTAGAAACCCCATACTTGAATCCAAACAGAATACTATTGCCAAAGTGTAAATCACTTGGGTTGATCGGGAGGTTCACAAGGACAAAAAAAAACTGAACCATTGACTTTCCTATGGACCATGCTGAAGGTTTGAGAAGTGCTGAAGTGGCCAAACCAAGCCGGAGGATAATTTCGAATACCAACTAGGGATGACATGTGTTTGCGAGCATTGCTTCATCTAGAAATTGTCTCCTTACCTACTGGGTACTCACTGATTATCTATCCATAGATACTCATGAATATATATATATATTTTTTAATTTTAAATAAGATATTTAAAAATTATTTATAAACTTAAATAAAAATTGATTTTAAAATATAATCCAAATAAAATCGCATAGCAGAATATTAGTACAAATAAAACTAGTCTTTCTAAAAACAATTCAAATAAGTAACTTGCACCACAAAATATAAATTTAAATAAAATTAATATCTTTAAAAACAATTTTAATTCCAAAAGTCTAAATAAAAACATAAATCTATAAAATCAAATTATAAACAATTATTTAAATATTAATATTTTCCTCACCAATAACTTTACTTTGATCACTTGACTATAAAACAATATCCAAATAAAAATCACTAACAATGAGTAACAAATATCTGCGTATTAGATACCATGCACACCAGTAAAAAGTGAGTAACTAAGATACCCGTTTGGTATCCATTGCATATTTTATACACAAATATCCGTGGATATGGACTTTTTTTCATCCCTTATACCAACCAAACTCCCCGCCATATTATTGTATTACTCTGCCGTCAGTTAATGTATAACTTTTGTAATACCGTAGTTAACTGTTGTTTTCAGTTAGTTATTTGACAGCTGTATCTGTAACTAACTATAAACAGGGGTTAGTATTTAAGAGCTTCATCTGTACAACTATAAACAGCTGATCATTCATTGTTTGTAACTGAGAATTCATTTTTCCAGACTACAAAAACTTCTTTCTAAATTATCTATCAACTTTAACATGGGTATCAAAAGCTGGGTAACTCTAACCCTATAGATTCTAATCATAATCCTTGCTGCCATTGCATGCACAACCTTTACCTACCCCCTAATTATTAGGTAAAGTTAGCACATATAAATACTAGACACAATATTAGATACAAAAAATTACTTAAAACAAGATTGATGCGATAAATATATAAAGTATCTGAGGCTTGCCTTAAATGCTTTGCTGTTGTCATTATCAATGACTAAAAGAAGTGGTCTTCTAGTAAATGGTAGAAAGTCAGAAGGATATATGCAGTTTGATCCTGAAAAGGGATTGGGTTAAAGTATTCTGCAATTCCAACAAAAATAATGTGTGATATGAACACTGGAATGACCATTTTCATGCAAATTTATGAGCTACAGAGCCATTGAGATATTACAGGATTTTTTTCAATGTATACCCACGATCACAATTAATGTCTTCTCATCAGTTTGCTTGGACCTATTTCAGAAAAAAAATTATAATGACTTAAGGCTATTTATGGAAGGAGCTGATTTTCAGGAATACTTGAAACATTTCCCACTGTATGCATATGGTTTCAAAAGTAGACCCACGGAAAGCATCTGTACAAAACACGTCAAGAACCAACTATGCTAAAAGCTTATGCAGTTAGCTAGAGGACCACTGATAGTCCTGAATAACACATCCCATCATTTAGCGGGTATAAACATGGACAATTTCATGCTTTCTTTACCTATTGTAATAATTCCTATTAGTTATTAAGTACAGTTGATAAGGATTCAACCACTAACTACCTGGTTTCAACGCTGTAGACGTAATGTTGTGTACCAATCAGTTTAGTCAAATAATGGTTGTGGCAGTGATCGCCATCTGCTATTTGCAGCTAAATAGTGTCGTGCTCACTATCATATGGAGGATAGCAGCACCCGTGGCGGAAATATCATTTTTCTGAGAAAAAAAAAGATTAGCATTGTTGGTTTGGCCAATTTCAAAACAACCCAAAGGCCTCTTGTCAATCCAGCTACTGAAACCTTAAGAAAACCCTCGTGCCTACAACCTCAAAGAAATGTGGTGGCAACCTTAGCTCCAATACCATTTCTAGTAACTGTTTTTGATGATCCACAAAATCCAGGTTTTATTCTTCTTGTTCCTTCCACTTTGTATATTTCCTTCCTCTTTTCAAACATTCTCCATCTAGTTCATGCTATGTCTTTTACAGTTCTTCATTTGGTGGTTCTATCTCTCCTTTTCACGAACATTCTTTTTCTATTTGGCGATATAGTTTTTTTACAGTTTTCTCTTTTTAGAATTTCATAACCAATTAATTGTTTCGTCTGGTTTGCTTACAATTGTTCCAATTATTTTTCACTTACAGGACATTGTAAAGCACCCAAAACTAAAGCAATGCATCCTCCTGTTACTAATACTAGGAGGAATAGGATGGAACACTGCATTTTTCAAAGAAAATGACACAAACAACGAGATATTTTGTAATTACTGCAAGAAGATTGTGATAGGAGGAATTACAAGTGGAAAACAAGAGTTAATGGGAAAGAACGGAAATGCTGCAACTTGCCTAAGCTGTCCAAAAGAAGTTAGAGATGAGTTATGGGCAATTGATAGAAATAAAAGACAAAATAGAGTGAAACAAACGGAAGGGTGATGCAAGATCAAGGTGAAGAAGATGGATTTAGGATACTTGGAAGGGACTATTGACCTCTTTAAACATTCAAAAGCTACAGCTCCGAAAAAACCAAAAGGAGAAATTGAAGCACAAATATAAAAAGAGGTTTGTAACAAGAAAACTACTAAGCTGGGTACCAATCTATTGCACCATTATGGTACCAAGCTGGGCTATCTTTCACTATGATCAAGTTGCAAAGCTCTCAGGATATCTTTATAGCTGTTGGAAATCCAAGGAAGGCAAGAATGTTGTTGGGCGGTTGACACAATGCATTTTGGGACTAAAGTTTTTCCAATTGATAAAAATGTTATCTACATAGCAGTGTTGTTAAAATCGTGAGTATGCTTGCTAACTCATGATTTAATGAGTTTTGAGGAAAGAACAAGGTGATGCGGAAGAAAACTCGCTCGTCGTTCCGAGTCACTCGCTCGCATTGCTCGCGGTCGTCACTTGCTCCCGTCTTCCTAGTCACTGACTGCTCGCATTTTCCTTGTCAGTCGTGGTCTTCTTTGTAAAGAAGAGCGGTTTTCCTTCATTACGAAAAAAGCCATACCTTTTTTTTGAGGGCCCATCATAAGGCCCAAAAAAGTCCTTTCTACTAGGGTTATTAAAGTAACCGCATGATTCATTCCCACGCTTTCTCTCATTTTGTCTCTGATTGTTCATTATTAAAGGAACCGCAAAAGCCGAACATTCATCCCACGTTTTCCTCTGTTCATCTCTAGAGTCATCACCACTTCTTGCCTTGCCTCTGCCGCTCGTCGTCGTTGGTTGCCGTTTGCTACTCTACTGCTTGTCATCACAGGTGTATTCAGTTTACTGTATATCTAACTTTTGTGGGGGCTTGTTGTTATGACATATTTAATATATAATTATATTTACATTTGAAGGAAAAAATGACATCAAATGGAAAAGGCAGTGGAGCGACTGATCCCACATGGAATCATTGTGTTTCTATTGATGGAAAAGCAAGAAATGTCAAATGTAAATATTGTGAGAAGGTATTAATAGGAGGAATTTATAGATTGAAGCATTATCTACCTGGGACTTCAAAGGATATTGGTGCATACATAGTAGTTCTTGAAGATGTTAAAAAAAATGTTGGATATGATCTTTGTGTTACAGCAAAATTTGATTTAAAAAATAATGGCTAAAGAAGGTTTATGGGAGAACAATATGAGTGATTCAGAAATCCTAGAAAAAGATTAAGTCAAGAAGAGAGTGAGGGATCATCAAGTATTTTCAAGAAGAGGAACACTCAAATTACTATTAATTCCATTTTCAAGAAAAGTGAAAGGGAGGATACATGCCAAGAAATTGCTGTATTTTTCCACAATAATGCTATTCCATTCAATATAGCAAAGAGTGAAGAGTTCAGTGTTGGTTGCTAAACATGGTCTTGGATTTAAGTCACCATCACACCATGAAATTAGAGTGAAATATTTGAAGCAACAGGCTGAAAAGACAAGTTTAGTTTTGGAAGAACATAAACTATATTGGAAGAAGAATGGGTGCACAATAATGACAAACGGATGGACAGAGAGGAGGAGAATGATTATGCTTAATTTTCTAGTAAATAGTTCAAAGGGAAGTGTTTTTTGGAAGTCTATTGATGCTTCTGATACATGCAAAACAACTGAAAAAAGTTTCAAGATGATGGATGATGTTGTTGAAGAGGTTAGGGAAGAGGATGTGATCTAAATTGTAACTGATAATGCCGCAAATTTATAACTATGAAGGACTGGAAGGAGAAATTGAAGCAAGCAAATATAAGAGAGGTTTGTGAAAAGAAAGCGATGAAAAGATTCCACCAATCTATAGCACAACTCTAATACCAAGCTGGGCTATCTATTATTTGTTGCAAAGCCTTCAAGACACGCTTACAGCTGTTGGAAACTTCGAAAAGCATTTGCAGGGAAAGGTAGCTATCCTCTCTATCAATTTTGTAAAACTCGTAACTCATAAGAGGATCAGAGAGAAGAATAAAAACTCATAACTTAAGAATCGTAAAGAATCGAGTTACTAGTATATAAAAAGTTATATTCATAAACATTTGCAACCATTAAAAATAATATAAATAATAAAAATAACTCATACACAACTAAAAATAGTTTCATAATTGTTCAATATAAACAAATTATCCAAAGAAATCCTTCATACAAGATAATCATCTTCCACTCCCATATGATCCTCATTTTCATTTACGTCATCTCCATGGTCTTCATCATTTTCAACAATTGGAAGAACATCCAAATCATCCAGCAGTAACACCACCTTTACTAGCTTCTTCTCAAAATTTGACTAGATTGCCACTCCTTGGATGTGAACATCCTAATAAGTAAGTGATCCTTTGTTATCATTCAAGCATTCTAAAGTCAAATAAGAAATGGCAAAACGAGTACTTGCTGGTCTAATCAAATCTATCCTTTTACTATATTTGTGCAGCAAGGAAATAAGAACAGTTCTTGAATAGATGTAAGTCGTGATTTTCTTACCATTGGCTATTGTGTCATGATGGAGTGGTATTTCTTTTCAAAATCTTCCAACATTAAATCAATACAATGAGTTGCACAAGGTGTCCAATATAATTTTTTTCTCTTTTGCATTAACAATTCTCTAACTGCCTTGTAATTTGCACCATTATCAGTTACAATTTGGATGACATTCTCTTCCCCAATCTCTTCAACCACATCATTCTGAAAATTTTTTCAATTGTCTTACATATGTCAGAAGTATCAATAGACTTTCAAAAAACAGTTCCCTTTGGACTATTTACTAGAAAATTAAGTATAGTTCTTCTCTTCCTATTTGTCCATCCGTCTGTCATTATTGCGCATCCATTCTTCTTCAAATATAGTTTATGTTCTTTCAAAACTAAACTTGTCTTTTCAACCTGTTGCTTCAAATATTTCACCCTACTTTCATGGTATGATGGTGGCTTAATCTAGGACCATGTTTAGCAACCAACTAAAGCATCTTTATGAACTCTTCACTCTTTGCTACATTAAATGGAATAGCATTATTGTAGAAAAATAGAGCAATTTCTTGACATGCATCCTTCCTTTCACTTTTCTTGAAAATGAAATTAATAGTACTTTGAGTGTCCCATATTCTTGATGATCCCTAACTTAATCTTTTTCTAGGATGGTCTAAATCACCCATACTGCTCTCCCATAAAGCTTCTTTAGCTATTGATTTTTTAATCAAACCATATCCAACATTATTATTTTAATATCTTCAGGAACTGCTATGCATGCTCCAACATACTTTGAAGTCACTGCTAGATGATGCTTCAATCTATAAATTCCTCCTATTAATACCTTCTCGCAATATTTACGTTTGATATTTTCCCATCAACAGAAACACAATGATTTCATGCAGGAACAGTCCTTCCGCTTCCTTTTCCATTTGATGCCACTTTTTCCTTCAAATGAGTTATGGATTTATTATTTTATGCATGAATATTTCATGAATGAATTATGAAACTATTTTTAGTTGTGTATGAGTTATTTTTATTATTTTTCATGGATACACATGTTTATGAATATAACTTTTTATATACTAGTAACTCTTACGAATAGAGTTACGATCCTCGAGTTATGAGTTTTTATCTCCCTCTCCGATCCTCTTATGAGTTTTACAACATTGTTAATAACCCTAGTAGAAAGGGTTTCTTTTGGGCCTTATAATGGGCCCTCAAAAAAAAGGTATGCCCTCAAAACTCAAATTAATACCACGAGCAACATGAGCGAGTGATTTGGGACGAAGACCGATCCTCCGATCCAGTGAGCTGGCGTGGTTACTCGCTTTGATCCCTATAGTTAAATTTTCTTCCGCTTCACCTCGTTTTGCCTTCAAAACTAGTTGAATCGTACGAGTAAGAGAGTATACTCGTGATTTTAAGAACACTGGTGAGGACTGCTTAAGCCTTTTAAGGACCACATTGGTGATATCTTTACTAAATGTGAAATCTCAACTCTTAGAAAGTGTATTTAGGTTTAACTGAACTTTACAAAAATACAAGGTATGCACTGACATATATACTATATGTTAAAAATTTCACATTGACAAGAGATAAGGTCAATTTATAATGTATAAGATATATAATATAAGTGTGTGTGTGTGCACACGCGCACTTAGCAGTGAGTGAGGAAGGCGGAAGAGATTCATTTGCTATGGCTTTCTGTGCTAATTGTTGAAGAGTAATAGTTGCCCTACTACATCAAGATTATGAATCACTACAATTATGACACATTTACTAAAAAGGTCTACTGATAGACATTTGTAATATTGTCTCAACTATAAATATATATTTGGTATTTATTTAGAAAAAAAATGATATCAGAGTCTATCCTAGTAAGATTTGATGGGCCTGTGCCACTTACTATCGGATTGCTATCAAACCACTCATAAATATCTAGTCTCATGCACGAGATGTACTTGCCTCGGTGTGATGGGAATGGGATAGAGATTCCACATAAGGCTAATTCATAATATATAAGGGAATGTAAATTTCACCTTACAAACTAGTTTTGTAAAGTTGAATTAGGTTTAAGACTATAATTAGACCATAACTTTAGTCCATGTGGAATCTCTAACATCAACCATTTTTTTCTTTAAATTCCTCACCTATTGTCTCCTTGGGAAATGATTCGATTGATTCTACTATTAAGAGAGATAAATGCACAACCTACTAATTCTATCACTTTATGTTCTACGCTATGTTTACTTCATTTCATTTCCCCTTTAACTTGTTATCCGTTGACGAATGTACTCAATTTTGTTCACTATTATGATATCCCACTCCCAGTGTCTTGGGAATGAGCATATTCCTGGCTAGAACATGTTATGTACACCACAATCGAAGCCACTTTCAACTGCATGAGGTAAATTTGAGTACAAAAAAAGGTGCAAGGGTGGTTCTTTATTGTTACTTGACATTATACATATCAGGAAATACAAGAATGGAAGTGCGCAGAAATTGTCTTCAAAATATACCTCTATCTCTAGGAGGACCAAAGTGTATGCAACCAGATTCATTCTCAGCAGAACTATAATATCCTGCATTTGATGTTGAAAAGATATAGTTCATCTTTACCTAATGGAATTTAGTTGACATAAGAAGTATGATAACCCTATAAATACACATTCTTATTTTCATAGTTGACAGGATATCTAACCTGAAGCTGACAAATACACAAGGAGAATACCATCAGAAGGAAGCTCCTCACATATTGTGGCAAGAACCTACCATTAAAAGGAAGACCCAAGTTATATCTGGAAATCCAAGGAAAAAAAAAAAAAACAATATTGCAAGAAATGGTTATTGTAATGCTAAATGTGAACCTTTATTTAATTAGTTGTAGATAATTGCAAAGAAGCACAAAGGTCCAAATCTATCACATTTTTAACCAGAACAGATGATCGGACACCCTGATCGGACACCCT
>Ga0099825_1009481_pt1 | contig 11094 bp, 3 predicted proteins | sample SiratroredBW_FD_76838 | JGI IMG/M metagenome (GOLD analysis project Ga0099825, IMG submission 76838) | Root nodule microbial communities of legume samples collected from California, USA - Siratro red BW | ecosystem: Host-associated > Plants > Roots > Nodule | place: USA: California | collected...
GACGTGGTGCATCAACGCCATTTTAAAATTTTAAATTTTTGAATTTTAAAGCTTAAGTGGGAATTCAATGGCGGTTTTTTTCTGTAACCGACATTATGTTGTTCATTTATTTACAAAAAAGTCATCGCGTTTTGGATAACGTAGTTTTTACTTTTAACCATCATTGAAGGCAGACGTTAAATGTGTATTTTGTACTAGTGCTTTCATCTCAAATCCACTCTTTCAAATTTACTTTCTAATCCAAACACACTCTTAAAAAATATTTAGATGGGTTAAAGCTATTGTTTGATTTGAATATTAAATTGTAAAGTAGGCATATAAAACACAAACAAATCCGAACCCATCCCATTTTAGTACATAATTTTCTTTATTTTTTATCTTGTGAAATTATGTAACTTTTATGTTGTATATTTCTATAATTTTGATCTCTTAGATGTTTTTTTATTAATTTTCTTTTGTTATGATTTTCCCGTTTTTCTAATTTTTTCCTTTTTCCAAAATTGAAGATTAACAAAAATATTAAATATTACCTTATGTTTTCTTATTAAAAAAAATTTTAAAAATTGAAACTGTGCTTGATTGAATCATTTTCAATAAAAATCGATCATGAAATATTTTTATGTTAATTTTACTAAAAGTTATATATATTAATACTTATTGCAGCCTTTATTATATGCTGGAAAGCTGCCTTTTTTTCATACTTTCCACGATATTCCTTTTCTAGTGAAAAGATTTTCGTCCACACGAGTATTTAATAAAGAAAGAAATTATCAATTATATTTTAAGAGAATAAAAAATTAAGATACTACTATTTAATATTAGTTGACTTAAAATTAAGATAAAAAATAATATAAAAATAATTGAATTAAATTTTTAAAAGAATAATACAAAGAGAATAAAATAAAATATTTTATAAATATTTTTAATTAAATAATTATAATAAAAAAATAAATGATAAATTATTTTATTTTATATTTTTATAATAAATTTATATTGGACAGAATAAATTATAATAATTTTATGACCGTACTTTTATATTAAAATTGAAATTAGAAGAAAATATTATAATAAATTATAAAATTGTTATTTGAATTAAAATTTATATTTTTACTTTGTTAAAAATATCTAAATAATTAATAATAAAAACGAAATTAATTTTTTATGTAATATTCTATAAAATAGTTCCAAACTAAAAATCAACCTAAAATTTAGTTTTGAGATAAATAAGATACTACATGATTTTTTTTTAACAAAGTGTTAAAAAATTAGAAAAATTTGTTATTTAGTTGTTATTTTTCCAATAACACAGTTATATTGATTCAGATTTTATTTTATTTTTGTTATTATTTATTTAGATATTTTCTTAACAGTATATAGATTATGGAAGGATATCAATATAATGGATATGTCTTCCCTATAAAAAGAAAAAACCTAACATTCTTTATATAAACACAGTACGATCACAAGGGTTTTGGAAAGGAGACGAAGATGGCTTCTACTCCAATAATCCCTTGTGAACTCATAGTAGAAATTCTTTCATGGCTTCCTGTGAAGACTCTCATGCGATTCAGGTGCGTTTCCAAGACTTGGAAATCTCTTATCTTCAATTCCTACTTTGTTAAATTGCACCTTGAAAGAACCTCCAGAAACATGCAAGTCCTGTTAAAGTTGAAAGACGAAGACGATGATGAGCCATGTACCTTGGCTTCATTTTGCTCTACATCTTCTTTGATCCAAAACCCTGCTTCCTCTTTTGATGATAGTCACCAGCACCCCTTCGCCCCCCTTAAATCTATCTTGGGTTCTTGCAATGGCTTGTTTTGCCTGCATGACTCTCTTTTCGTAGATGAGTGTGAAGAACATTGGGTCCGCTTTTGGAACCCTGCCACCAAGATTATGTCTGAACCTTCGCCACGCTTGTGTATCCGTTCTCCCAAGAAACCCTATTATACGAAACGTGGGTATTGCTACGATGATTGGAGTGACACTTTCAAGGTGGTGGCAATGATTTTGGAAAAAAAAACACAACAAATGAATGTGTGGGTTTACTGCATGGGTGACACATGTTGGAAAAATATTTTAACATGTCCTTCTTTTTCTACTTTTGAACAAGTTGGATGCTCCCTGGATGGCACTGTTAATTGGATAGGATTTTCTCGTGAATTTTATAAGCGGGTAACTTTTGCTGACATTGAGATACTGGAAATTTTGTCGTATGATGTGAGGACCGATTCATGCAGATATTTGACAGTGCCTGACTGTAATTTTCAATTTTTTTCTGAGCCTTATCTTGCGGTTTTGAATGATTGTCTTTGCGTTTCTATTGATGATGAGAGAATCAACTTTGTTGTTTTGCTACTGATAGAGGTTCGAGATGAAAGATCTTGGACAAAGTTGCTGAATATACCTTATGAAAGTCTCCAGATCAATACATTTTTACTTGGAGAGCTGAGGATTTTGTGCTTGTCTGGTGATGTCTTGTTGTTGGCAAACTATGAAGAAAATGGATTTATTCTCTTTAATATGAAGGATAATAAGGTAGAACGTACTGAAAGTTTTATCGATTTCGAGTTTCATATGGTTTCCTTTAACTATGTTCCAAGCTTGCTTTTACCTCATTGAAAAATTTACTTTTTGTCTAATTATGCAAGTGTTGTGAGAACTCTGTCTTAGTTTGTAGTGGAAATAATTTGGATATTTTCTTAGTTTGATTTATTCGGTGATTATTGGCTATTGCTAAAAAGTGTATATCTGTATTGGTTGTGACCTTTTATTGTTGTGATTATTTTTGGTATATTTAGTTACTAAATAAGTTTTTACATATTTGATTGCTAAATTAGCTTTGAAAAATTTGGTTGCTAAATTTATTTTTATATAATTGATTTCTAAATTGGTAAATTATATATATTTCATATGTAAATTGAATTTTTATTTAATATTAACTTATTCCAATGGGTGGAATTCATTTATTTGAAAACATTAAACATGTAAGTGGTGCAAACATGTAAGTGGTGCAGTACTTATCTCAACTTGATTACACTTATCTCAACTTGATTACTATTTAATGAGAGAATTCATGATACATATAAGTGGCTGAATTCACTCTTTACCAATTATGTGGCTGAATTCACTCTTTTCCAATTATGTGGCTGAATTCACTCTTTTCCAATTATGTGGCTGAATTCACACCTAAATTTATAATTTATTTCAATCTAAATACAGTTATTAATCTTTTAGCAAACAATCAGATAATCTTTTAGCAAACAATCAGATAGTATTTCAATCTATTCAACTAACCACCGTAAATCACAAAATCTCCTAAATTTATAATTTATTTCAATCTAAATACAGTTATTAATCTTTTAGCAAACAATCAGATAATCTTTTAACAAACAATCAGATAGTATTTAATCTATTCAACCAACCACCGTAAATCACAACATCTCAACAGAATAGCTCAACAGAATAGCGTATTTTACGGCTTCACATAAATATTTGAGATAAATACGGCTTCACATAAATATTTGAGATAACAAACGTGATATACAAACGATATCACAACATCTCAACAGAATATAATTGAAAGGAAATTTAAGATAAATATTTGAGATAACAAACGATAATGGTGTGTGGTATGGACAAATCTTTAGATTTTAAAGAAAAGAAATCAAAAGAAAATTGAAACTAATTCAGTTTAGGAAATAGTTTAGTAGTATATTAACCTAAGATTCGGTCTAGTTGACCTACTATAAAATATTTTTTGAAATATTTTTTGAAAAAAATTTAAATTAAAAGTTAGTTTTACAAATTAAAATTACAAATTTAAATGTTTTTCAATTTAATTAATATATTTTAATTATTAAATGTTAAAGTAATATAAATTAAAAGTAATATATTTTAATTATTAAATGTTAAAGTAATATAAATGAAAATATTTTTAAATCATCGTTTTATATCCCATATATAATTTATTTTATATATTGTTTGTTTGTTTTTTTTTTGTAAACAAAATTTTCCTAAAGAAAACAAAGTCAGGTAATAATTTCAAAACTTAGGTACATATAATTTTTTTTTGGATTAATCTTATTTCTAATATCCTTTAGTTAAATTTCTAAATGTATAAACTCAATATTTTTAACAAAATTTAGATGAACAATAATAACTACAAACATTATTTTTTACAAAATTTCAAAATAAAATATAGACTTTGTTGATCTCATCATTGTGATCAACTTATCTAAATAATTAAATAATTATAAATTTTGTGTTTTACTTTGTAATCACCTTTACATTTATGATTTTAATGAAATTTGACGTAAAACATGCAATGATTTGTGTAATTCGATTTGTTATATTTTTATAATATTATCTTAATGGACAATAATTTTGATTCAATTTGTTACTATATTAATATAAATAATATTTAAATTTCTAAATTGATTGCAGTAAGTATAATGACTACATATATTTGAAATTGGAATAACATAGTCCCCGTCAAATAAACATTAAATAATTAATATATAAAAACAATCAATATATTTATATATTTAAAATAAATTATTAAATCGATAATTTATTTATTTAATATTAGGTCCAAGTTATTTATATGTTAAATTATTTATTTTATTCTTTTATTTATTTAAAATGGATTAAATTAGTACTTCATGGAAAATATACATAACTTAATACCTTCATCAACATTTTATGCGTTTTGTATGTTATCTACAACTTATTACCTTCAATAACATTTTATGTGTTTTTACGTGTTTTGTATGTTATCTATAACTTCACATATTGTTTCTTCCCATTCTATTTTAAATTATATATATTTTTAAAATATTTATTATTAATCTTTTTCATGGTAAGCTAATTTTTTTAGGACGAAAATTTTTGTAATTAAGAATAGTGTAACCCCACCCACACACACGAAGGAGATAAGAACAAAAGTCCCCATTTTCACTTTAGCTCTCTCTCTCCTACCTTCCATTCTCCATAACCTTCTTCCTTTTCTCTTGTTTTTCACCCTTCATATTTTATCTGTTTCAGAATTTGTTCAAGTTCCGGAGTAGTTGAGGATCTTAGGACCATTTCAAACCGATCAGAATCTCAAACATAGTAAGTTCATATTTGCTCTAAAGATTCCTTGTTCTCTATTTTTCGTTAAGTTTTTGTCATCCATAGTGATGGGAACAATTGAGAAAAGTGTTCCTCTCAACTTGATTAAGGTTATACTAAAAGTTGGTGTTATTTGGAAAACTTGTTCTAGATCCCTAAAGTTGAACTGGTATTGTTGTTTGATTGGAGGAGTTGACACGGGATCGTTGTATGAGGTAAGGGAGGTAAGGGAAGCTAGTAACTTATTTTTATACTAGTTAGTTACTTTTAGATAGACCTATAGGACAAAAGACTTGAATATGTGATTATCAGTGCTCAAGTCTTTCTTGCAGGTCTGACTGGTCCTTGAGCACTGAATGAATTTGATTGTTTATTTTGACTTAGTGTGATTAACTTAACTGTGTTATGAGTAATTAAGTATTGTTTTGATGATGGAATTATGAAATTGATACTATACATTTGGGATAATGTACGAGATGTGCTTGTTTGTGTACATTAAGTATAACACGCCTATGTTTAACAGAGATCCTCAAGCTTCACTGATGATCTAAGTCACATAGACTAAGATATCAGGTGGTGAGAAGCTATGAGGGAGTTCATACAGACCGGGACTGCTGGTAGACACTCGGGTTTTGATATTTGAATTTACTCTGATCCTTTCTCTTAGATTCAATAGCAGTCTAAGTCGTGGGTATTGAATTAGTCCTTTCTCTTAGATTCGCTGGTAGTCTAAGTCTTGGGTATTGGATTAGATGTTAGTCTATGGTAGGGGCATACTTAATGAGTCTTCTGAAAGACGATAGGTCTATGTGTGACCTATATGTATTGATGTGGTCGATATGAGACCTTTATGAATGATGTTTGACATGAGTACTTGAAATGAAAAAGGAAAACTTGTATTGAAACTTGATATGCTAGACTTTAAAGAAATTATAATGACTGAGATACTCTGTTCTATTTGCATGTATTTAATATGTTATAAACTTTCAATTTTACTAGCTTACCTTTGCTTATCATGTTTTTGTATGAACTGCGATGACTGTACTACGTACACGAGCAGTTGTAGATGCAGGTTTTGGAGAACCTTAAAGATGATATGCCCTTAAACTGATGTTCCTTTTGTCTTGTATATACTTGGATATATGTTTTTGTCACGTGGATAGTTGTACATAGGTCTATGTATCTGAACACTTTTTGTAGTACTTTGAACCTTAAATGCATGTTATAGCAGACAAAGTTAGTTTAGTTGAAAATCATTTTAAATAGTCTCAGTCAAGCGAATTTTGTAGAAAAGTTCACTCTGCAAGTCTCGCTTGAACAAGATACAGCTCACTTGAGCGAGCTCTTCATAAACAAAATAGGGTGTCCTCTGGGCAAGAGTAGTTTTTCTCAGGCGAAAATCAAGAGTGCTCTCTGGAGTTTTTTCGCTCAAGCGACAAATGTCTAGGTCGAACGAGGTGGATTTTCGTTCGAGCAAAACTATTTTCGCCTGAGCTACAAAAAAAAAATGTTCTTCCCTTCTTCTTTTCTTCTCATCTTCTTCTTTCCTTTTGTTATTTATCTTTTGTGTATTAAATAATTTATGGATTGAAATTATATTTTGTTCATCTATAAGAGTTGAATCATACATGATATAGAATTTTTAGGCTGTTATATAAAGACTATAATAACTATAATAACAATGAATATATTTATATATTCGAAATAAATTATTAAACCAATAATTTATTTATTAAATATTAGATGCAAGTCTTTCATATATTAAATTATTTATTTTTCTCTTTTATTTACTTAAAATGTGTAAAATTAGTATTTTATGGAAATCATATATAACTTCCTACATTTAACAATATTTTATGTGTTTTGTGTGTTATTTATGACTTCACATATTGTGAATATTTTCTTCTTATGATTTATTCTATTTTAAATTATATTTTTAAAATATTTATTATTAATTTCATCACTTATTTAGTGTTAGTTTTTACTTCTTTTATATATTCAAATATTAATTTTATTATTTAATTTTTAATCCATGAAATTAATATTTAAATTAACTATAAAACAATTCTAATTCCTTTTAGAGAGAAAAATATTTTCATTACAAACCCTTATTTAATTCATTAATTACAATAAAAATATAAATTTTTCTTATTGTATCCATTTAACACATTATGACAAGCAGTCGGTGATCAATTTTTAAATATTAATTATTCTACAAAGGAATTCATATATTTCGAGAACATTTATTCAATTTTTTTTAATTATTTGAAAAAAGGTAACATTTATTATTCAAATTTATGTATTTTAATTTTCCATTATCAACATAACAATTAAACTATTAAATTAAATATTATGTATTATCCAAAATTAATATAAATATTAATAAAATAAATTTAAATTTATGACAATTACGATACATGAATCCATGTTATGTATTTTTTTTATTATTCTCTATTTTATTGGAAGAAAATTTCGATTTATTCTGTTAATATATTAACATAAGTAATACTCAAATTTTTAAATTAGTTAAAAAAAACTATAATGACTATATATATTTCAAATTAGAGTACCATATTTCTATAAACATTAAATAATTAGAACAATCAATATATTTATATATTTGAAATAAATTATTAAACTAATAATTTATTTATTCAATCTTAGATGAAGTCTTTCATTGTTAAATTATTTATTTTCCTCCTTTATTTACTTAAAATGTGTTAAATTGGTACTTTATGGAAATCATACATAACTTCCAACATTTAATAACATTTTATATGTCTGGTATGTTATTTTTAACTTCACTTTTCTTTTTTATATGATTCATTTTATTTTAAATTATATTTTTAAAATACTTATTATTAACTTCATCATTTATTTAACGATAGTTTTACCTCATTTATATTTTCAAATACTAATTTTATTATTTAATTTTTTTGTTCATGAAATTGATATTTAAATTTAACAATAAAACAACCGTAATTTCATGTAGAGAGGAAAAATTGTTTTCATTACAAACCCTTATTTAATTCATTAATTACAATAAAAACATAATATTTTTTATTGTGTGTCATTTAACCACAAATTTTTCAAATTAGTGTAATTTTTTTTTTTTTTTGAAGTTTTCAAAATGATGCAATTTTTTAATTCCAATTTTTCAAAATTAGTGTAAATTGTGCAGAGTTTGCCCAATATCATTACAAATAAATTGTGTCATTATTGTACAATTTAATTTAAGATTATATAAAGTGGAAAGAAAAGACTATTTTACTATATTGAATGAAATTATGCAATAAAGGTGCTATCTTAATTAATTGCACTATTTGAGGGTGATTAATTCTCCTACCCTCTTTTGTTTTCTCACATTGTATTGGGTTGTAGACACATAAAATTAATATAATTAATTCATAGTGGAATTTTATTAAATATATAATGATTAAAATTAATTGCCATTAAATAATTAGCATAAATGTGAAGTTAATTTAAATGGAAGAATGACCTCCTGAGAAGAAAAGTTACTTGTTGGGAAGAAAATGTATGTAAAAAGTAGTTAAATAAAAATATGGTTTGTATATAGTGAAAATTTAAATTATTTGAACTTAGTTAGATTTTAAAACTTATTTATATCTTTTTCCTTCTTAAAACTACTTCAATTCCATTCAAATTAACTTCACATTTAACTTCACATTAATTTCAATTATTTAATGACAATTAATTTCAATAATTATATATTCAATAAAATTGCACGAGTTAATTCTATTAATTCTTTGTACACAACTCAATATAACATGAGAAAACAGGAGAGGAATGAAAATTAATCACCCTCAAATCTTGCACTACAGTAACTATTCTAATTGATCAATTAATTCATTAATTAAAATGGTACCTTTACTGTACAATTTCATTCGATCAACTAAAATCATCTTCTCTTTACAAAGGATTTCACATAATCTTAAATTAAATCTTGCAATAATGACACGATATATTGTCAACCATATCCTACAACCTCTGCTTGATTTACCGACATTTGGAATTAAAAAAATAGGTGCACCATTTTGGAAATTTCATAAAAAAATTACACTAGTTTGAAATTTTTTTTCGTCATTTAACATATTATGACAAACACTTGGTTATAATTTTTAAATATTAATTATTCTATAAAGTAATTAATATTTTAAAAATATTTATTCTATTTCTTTTAATTATTTATAAAAAAAATTAATAATTATTATTCAAATTTATGTATTTTAATTTTTCCATTATCAGTATAACAATTAAACTATTAAATTAAATATTATGTATTATCCAAAATTAATATAAATATTAATAAAAAATCTGAATCTATAATTTTTTTTAATTTCTCTAATATGGAGATAAGTAATGTTAGAAAATACACATAATGTTAGAAAATACATGTGAGATCGTTGAGTGGAAAGATGATTCAATGATGTTTCAAATCCAAGACACCAGTAAGGAAATGAATTAATGATCCACCAATCTTGAAGATTCGTTGAGTCATCATCAGCTTCTTGATTGACCCATCAATAAAGCAAAATTTCTTCCTCGCTCTCAAAACTTGTTCTTAAGGAACGAGCCCATTCATTATAATTTTTGCTCGCCCCTCAATTGTACTTGCGTAATCAAGAGACCAAGATTGTTAGGATTGTCAAGAGTGGTTATGTTATAAGGTGAGATAATTTTTTATTGACGGGTGTCATCATTGGGTTCTTCAGCCATGATTCAATATGTATATGTTGGGTGTATATGGATATGACTCTAATACCATGACAAAATATCCCACTCCTTTGTTTTTCACAAAATTAAAATATATTTCTTAAACTTTCTTCTACAGATCCGTTCAAATCTATACAAGATCTACTAATACAATCAACAATCAATACCTACCCAGTATAGTCAATCATATCTCGTGAAATATTACTAAATAAAAACAGATATATATAATGAAGATATACAATAGTCACAATAAAATACAATACATTTATTTCTTAATTTATTTTTTTCTTGTCTCTCTAATATCAAGACGAGTAAAGTTAAAATTTATAATACACATAATAATCAAGTCCAGTCGACACATCTATTGTTTTCATAAGTCCATGCTATTATTTCTTTCATGGGTCAATTTTTCAATTTTTCTATAATGAGCGTATATTAGAATATGTTTGGTCCAGTTAAACTTTTAGAATTATTTTATAATTGACTTAACCTAATATAATAACATCCTCTAGCCAACATGTGACAACTAATATGATACATTTTTATAGTATTTTAATCTAATACATTTACTTCTTAATTTATCTTTTCTGAATAAATATTTTATCTATTTAAAAAAGACTTAGTAATCTTTTTAAAATATTAAAACATAATTTGTTTTAAACAAGACTAACACTTTTTTTATGTAAATTACATATAAATTATAGATGAGTTAAAACTATTGTTTGATTTAGATTTTAAAATTGTGAAATGAATATATAAAACATAAACAAATCCGAACCCATCCTATTTTAGTACATAATTTTCTTTATTTTTTATGTTGTGGATTTATGTAACTTTGATGTTGTATATCTCTATAATTTTGATCTCTTAGACGTTTTTTTTTTATTAATTTTCATTTCTTATGATTTCCCGTTTTTCTAGTTTTTCCTTTTTCAAAAATTGAAGATTAACAAAAATTTTAAATATTACCTTTTGTTTTCTATTTAAAAATATTTTAAAAAATTGAAATTGTGGTTAATTGAATCAAATTGATCGTGAAATAGTTTGACACTGCTTCACACCCAAAAAGAAGCGAGTTATGTCTGAATCAAATTTGGAAATGGAAGTCTTCTTTCGTTTCTCGCTGGTGAAGTAAGACTAAACTCATGAGCTTATTATCCTAGGTCGAAACAAGTTGATAGGAGCTCCTTTTTTCACCCCCATCCATGTCGCCACACGGGGCGACATGGATTGGGGGTGAAAAAA
>Ga0099825_1009482_pt1 | contig 11093 bp, 6 predicted proteins | sample SiratroredBW_FD_76838 | JGI IMG/M metagenome (GOLD analysis project Ga0099825, IMG submission 76838) | Root nodule microbial communities of legume samples collected from California, USA - Siratro red BW | ecosystem: Host-associated > Plants > Roots > Nodule | place: USA: California | collected...
ATTATAATTGAAACTCATTTAATTAATTAAGAAGGTGAAAGTAAAGACCCTTAACTTTTAATTAGTTTTGAATTTATATAGAAAAAATGTCTGTATATCCTCATACATAGAGACAATCGCTCACACACGTGTTTTTTATATATTTTTTTTTTTTTTTATATATATATATATATATATATATATATATATATATATATATATATATATTTTCAAATTATTAACATAAAATATTGAATTAAAATAATTTATATTATTTAAAAATTTGTATTATTATATTTAATTAATAAATTAATTTTATTGACATTTAGGTCATAATAATAATATTTATTAAATTAAATTGATGCTAAAAAATTAATAAATGTTGATGTTAAATTTTAATTCAATACCTTAATTTTTTAATCAAAAATTAATAATTTTATTATAATTAATGTTATATTAAAAAAATAAATTAATAATTTATTATTAAAAAAATTTATTGACTATTAATTTAAATTTATTATTGATTACAAATATAAAATTTAGTAATAATATATTAATTTACGAATAAAATTGTGAATATATTGATAAATATAGTACAAAAGTGATTTTTTATTAATAATTCGAATTTATTATTAATAATAATTTATTAAAATAAATTTATCATAAAAATTATATTTATGATTCTTAATTTATTTTTTTATTAATATTAGTTATTTATATTTTTTATATAAAATTTGAAAGTATTTTTCATATAAGTTATATCATGATAGTTTATTAAAATGACATCTTTCAAATATGATTTTTAGTCCATGGAGATTTTTCTTCCGCACCTTACTATGATATTGTGGTATTTATATCACTGAATCCAACAATACTGTTTATAAGTTCATATTGTATAGGGAGAAACATGTTAATTGCATCTTAAAATTGAAAAAAAAAAGGTTTTTAATGAAAATTAATTTTTAATCTTAATTGTTTTATGTGGTATTTATGTCAAACTAACCAAACTAACCATATAATTTAAGGATTAAATATTCTCTGTGTAGATGTTTGAAATACCTGGAGGTCAAATTCCAAGGCTCAACTTAGTCAATGTTTATATGTTAATAAATGTTTATAGAAGTATTTGATAAGTATGTAGTAATTAGATATGAGATTGAATGAATATTTATGTTTATAAGTTTTTGGGTAAAAAATTATAAACTTTAAATATATTATTATTAATAACATAAATTTAATGTAATAATATAATAGCACTCAATAAAAATAAGAATAATTACAGAGAGAGTTAAAGTTACAGAACTGGAGAGAACGTGTAATCAAATTCTATCAGGATAATAGAAATGGAGAGAACGTGCAATTGACTCCATTAGGATAAAATAAATAACTACTAAAATGTATACATTAAAATGGAGTATCACCTTTTGTGTTTTGTTAGATAAATAAATGCTAAATAGTATGGTTTGTAACATTTAACTTATTAACATAGCATTTATTGGGCATGGGGTGAAGGGTAGAAGTAGAGAAAAAAAAAAGGAAAGTGTATAATCTTATTTAAATGTTTTCTTTTTAAGTAAGTTTATTGTGAAATTAGTATTGAAATGCCAACATAACACAACTCACTTTTTATTACTTTTAATTAAATCAAAGTTGAAAAGTAAAATAATTTTACCTAATAATAACTAACTTTATCTTTCAAAGGGGAATTAAAATCCATTATGAAAGCAGCACTAACCAAACATGTTATATATCTTTAGTTTGGTCAGAGACAAAAAAAAAAAAAACAATTTTTATTAGTTGTGAAACCAAGGAGACCTAATCCAGTTCAAGTTTTTGCTTTCAACTCAATTCAACCATTAAATGCATTGAATTTTGTGCTATTGATAGCACTGCTCATAATTCATTGTCAAGTGCCAAACCCATACCAGAAGACATAGTAAAAGTTCTTCATCAAACAAATTTATTTCCCATTTAGAAGCACTTAACCTTATAGAATGAACTGTTGAACATAATATCCAGCCTAAAAAGTTGAAGCAATTCTATTCAGATACCCCAGATAACGAATAACTCGTCAACTATAAACAGATGAATTTACTTTAAAATGTAGCCACTCTTAAGTTTCTGTACTATTACAAAATAACAACATATGCAAGAATTAAGTAATACAACAGATGCTATGAACTCGATCATAAAAAAATGGCTAAATGAATAATCATCTCAAATGGAACTCCATACCCCTTCAATTCCTTCAATGTATCTGCATACAAAATCATTGTACAGAAAATGCAAAATGATTAAAACGTGTAGGAAATATATAGAGGGCCTTTAAGGCCATATAAAGTTAGGTAACAGCTAACTCAATAGACATATAAGGCCTAATAATTTTTATGGGAACATGTTTTATGTATAATGCCTAATCTTATCTAGGCACTTTTAAACCCAAAATGAGAAACCAAACATAAGTTGATGTACGTTTATAAATTGAGGAAGTTGAGAAATACAAGATTTAACACAGAATAGAATATTTCGGTGGTGGTCTTACATTTATAAAGCATCTGTAATCGTGTTATCAAAATGGTTATCATATCAGAACTACATAAAACTCACCAGTTTTTTATGTCAGTTGGATTATGTTTGTGATCTAGTGCAAGTTTAGCATGTTGTGAACCAGAAGAGGAGCCATCTTCTTGAGGACCTGAATGAAGAATATGGGAAAAGCCTTGTCCAATTGACTTCCACAATCTAGTAGGTAAAGATGTTTGTACATCGTCACAATTGACAACAGAAGATGGTTCAATTGCTCTAGCTGAAGCAGGATCAAGATCAGAAAATCTGAAAGCACCTAAAAGTTTTTCTGGAAGCTCTGATTCAACTTGGCTCTCAATAAGAAAAGCCAAGTCAACAGTCAAAGTTGAGATATAACCAAATGCCAAATGAACTATTGCACTTGCAACCATGGAAGACCCTATATCAATATCTACTTCAATGAAATTCTCCCCCGTGCAATATTTACATGAAAGGGCACGCCCAATCACACAAATAGCCTGCTCTCCAACAGCTTTTCTAACAATCCAAGGACCTTTTACAATGTTGGCAATCAGCTTTAGCCTTGAGTTTCTGAATGCATTATCACCCTTCAAAAATTTGTCCATTAGGGAATCCTCAACTACTGGCTCTGTGGTTGTAAAATAAGCAATGGCACTATAGTTATCCTTGGTTGGGACTTGAAGATTGAAGGCCCATACAAAGGGTTTATCAGCTGCTGGAAACTCATTATCAATGACCTTCCTAACTCTATTATTTGGATCGTTCAATATCTCCCCAATTTTCACAGAACTTTTAATCCAATCAAAACCAAGAGGCTTGAGCAGATAATCACCAGCAGGAACCTTAACCCTTGTCTTAAAATACTCAGGGCCTCTGACCATGAATGCATCACCAGGAGGTGTAGCCCAACCATTCGAACAATTGTCTGGCTCAAGAAGTGGAACAGCCCCTTCAGATATTATCCTATCTATCCACTCAGATTCCTTTACATCACCAACGCTGGCCATATGGATGCTGCTTCCCCAGTAATAACAATATTAGCTTCTTTATAGTAATGAAAATAAAATGGAAACACTTACTTTACCAATATGATTGCAAGATAAACACTATGCATAAGTCCTAAGGTCATCCCAACTCCAAATTTACAAAAGATCATCCCTAACTCCCAGTAAAAAGGGCGTATACCCAATAAGCAAATCAAAGTACATTGATGGAACTCCTATAGGGTTTGAAAACTTAAAAACCATGATCATGGACTTCCATTGAATTCTTCTAGCATAGACGCGCATCAGAACCAGATGAACAACAATAATTCATGGACTTTTTCTACATATACAATATACAACCTTTCTGTCAATAGCCCATATACGAAGAAGGAATTATACCATCGATTGAGAATATTAAACTAATGATAAATCAAATTTGGAAATTATAACTGAATACAATTTGAAAAGAACTCTACTTTACTTTAGGAAACGTTTAAACCCTTGGGGAAGAACAGCAGAGAGAATATTATGACGCAAAACAATGGAGAGTATAAAAAATTGCTGGTTAAACAATTCAAGGAACAAGGCTAACAAAAAAGACAATTGAAGAAAAGGAAGAGGAGCAAATTGTTAAGAGTGAGGAAGGAAATAGCATTAACAGTCAATTGAGAAATGAGAAGTAAGCAAAGATAGAAAGAGATGAAATACCTGAGTCTTTGTGAAGTGAACAGAGAAATTAAAAGGGTAAGCAGAAGAAAAAGCACAATCCTAGTTGAAGTTGAATTGAGGAAGAACCGAATCAAAGGTTTTCGTGTTGAGGAACACAAGGGACAAACAAAGCGGCGAAGAACACAACTTTAGAATCCACGTCATCAACTATCCACTTCCTGTTCTGGAGGACTCTCCTAACTCTTATACATTATATGTTTATTATTGGTTAAATTAAATCAATACTTCTTTGACTTATAGAATTTTATTTTAGAAATTTCCAATTCATAACTTTTAATTAATATATAATTTATAGCATAATTTTTATACATTAATATTTTTATATTTAATTTCTTTTATTTACTTTAATTTTATAAAAACAAAACTTTGAAAAAGTTTTTAATAAAAAAATAATTATTTTTACCAAAATAAATATTATAATTATGTAATAATATATTTTAATTTTTAAAAAATTATAATAAAATATATTTAATTATGTCATTTATACTAACTAATTTGTTAGTTAGTTATGCCAAACACTTATAATTTAATAAGTTAGTATATCAGACAAAAACATATAAACTATAAATTTATCACTAAAAAGCTAGTTTATTTGTTATTAACTAATTTACAAGATAGTTTTTTAATACAAAATTTAAATACTTTACTAAAGCATTGCTTTTTATGAAGCTAATTGAATTTATTAAAATTTGTGTAGTTATTTTAAAAAATTATTTACATTTGATCCAAGAAAGTATGTGATTTATAAGTTATGATATCTATTTATCTATCTATCTATGTATTCCTATATATTGTTTATTGTACATAATTAGAATTAATCAGTAAGAGGTTAAAAAAATTACCATTGATGTTAATTTGTCAAAGTTAGGCTCATAAATTTTTCATAAGATATTAATAGCCTTCTCTTATTAATTAGCTATTATAAGTCTCAAATTGTAAATGATATTTATCCTATTTATAAGTCATGATTCATAATATATTTTAAATTTAATTTTTTTATTAAAATACTCCTTATGTACTTACAAACATTTAAGATAAGGATAGTTTTGAAAAAAAAAAAAAATTAAGATCAGCTTATTTTTATCAACTAAATTAAGTGTATTTATAATATTGATGAATTATCTAGTTGAACCTTATAAGTATAAGGGAGAGAGTATTATATGAGAATTAAACAACTCAAGAAAACATTTTTGGGTGATTTTTTAAACTCTAAAAAACATTTTTCTTATTTTTTAACTCAGCATTACATGGTAAAATTTAAAAATAATTTTCATTGTAATTATTTTCATAAAAGGTATAAAATATTTATACTGTATAATCAAAGTAAATATATCAAAATACTTTGAAAAAACTAATAAATTTGTTTAAAAATATAAAAAAATACGAAAATATATTAATTATCATTATAATAAGTCAAAGTAATTAAAATTAAATGATAATGATACATTTTAATATATTTTAAACATGGTCAATGTGATTAATTAAGATTATGAAATAGATTAAAGTAAATTGTGTAAGAGGTAGGTAGACGAGTAAATGAAGAACTAAAACCAGAAATCATATCCAATTTATAAGATATTCTTTTACTCCATATCTAACAATTCATGCATGACTTGAACAATCTACTATTGAGACCGAGTTTACCTTCTAAAATAAAGTTCAGACAAATGGTGCTTGTTTGGTAACAAGCTATCTTTGAAGTTTATATAACTTTTTTAAGAACCAAATTAACAAGTTTGATCAGTCTAATATAAAAAGCACCAATTTCTTGATTCTAACTAGCTGAATCCAACTTGACCAATAAATTTGAAGTCCTAAAAAAGATTCAGTCTTAATATCCATATGAACAAAAGTTCTTACTTATGAAACAATGTATCCAACAAGAATCTTAATCTGAATGAACAAAGCATGGTTGTTTGTAGAAGTACTCTACATGTTCCTGTTAATTGTAGAAGAACACTTACATGTTCCTGTTTGCTCATAGGTCACTCTCACCATAGCATCATAATTTCATAATCCTTATGGTTATGTTATTTTGTGATTCAGGAGTCAGCACACATTACATTTGGGAGTAAACTACCAAACACTTTTCACAAATCAATTGTTGTTTTCCAATGCGAACATCATGGACAACGATAGACAACCTACTCCCAACCATAATTGTCATCATCAACAATGCATGTTTGAGACACTTCTCAAACCTTTCAAATACCAAACTCCACCGAGTGCTTCTACTTCTACCATGTTAGACCATCACCATTGCACCTAAACTTTGCCTTCTCCACTTTCCTTTCTCATTCTCCCGTTCCATGCATGGAGAATATAAAACTAAAACTACTCATCAAGGATGAAGCCTTTCTCCAACACCCTTTTGTTCTAACTCTTGTTCTGGTCTTTGGCCTTGTTATGATGGACCCTTTTCATCTGGGTCCTGTGTCTGAGCACGAATTCAGACCCGTGAAGCATGACATTGCACCATACCACCAAGTCATGAAAAATTGGCCTAGGGACAACATGAGCCGGTTAGCCCTCTATGGCAAATCAGAATTCAACAATGAAGTCTTTGGACCAGAGTCGCTCGAGTTCGATAACATGGGTCGTGGCCCTTACACTGGTTTAGCCGATGGACGCGTGGTTCGATGGATGGGAGATGAACTTGGTTGGGAAACATTTGCTGTTGTCACTTCTAATTGGTAACCATCACCAAAACCTTGCTTCGTTTCAACTTTTCTTGGACCCCAACATAAATTAAACAAACCCAACACTTGTTTCAGTCTAAAAATCAATTCTTTCATGCATCTATTTTGACCCAGATAAGATTGTCCTTTCCAAATGACATATATGGTCTCATATCAATAAAAAACTTAACAAACTACCAAATTCGCATTCTACATTAGCTAAACATGTTCTGAAAACGTTGTTTCATGTGTCTACTTATAAGTATGTCTGTGTCTTACATTAAAGGACGGAGAAGCTTTGCTTTAGGGGCAATGATTCGACCACTGCCAAGCAATGGAAGCATGAGAAAACATGTGGGCGTCCATTGGGGCTAAGATTTGACAAAGAAAGTGGAGATCTATACATAGCAGACGCATACTATGGCCTTCTTGTAGTTGGACCTAATGGGGGACTCGCCACATCATTGGCAACCCATGTTGAAGGAAAACCTATTCTCTTCGCAAATGATCTTGACATTCATAGGAACGGATCCATCTTCTTCACAGACACCAGCAAAAGATACAACAGAGTGTAAACGTTTATTCACTCATATAGATATATATATTCATGCAATCCTTGTAATATTAGGTTCTAATGCTACCCTTTTGATTACTTGTTTGTAGTGCACACTTTTTCATATTATTGGAAGGAGAAGCCACTGGTAGGCTTCTCAGATATGATCCTCCAACTAAAACAACCCATGTTGTGTTGGATGGCCTTGCTTTTCCTAACGGAGTGCAATTTTCTGAAGACCAATCCTTCCTTCTCTTCACTGAAACCACCAATTGCAGGTAATATAACATGGGTTGGTTTCATGCATATATGTGATTATCTTGATTCGTGTATAATATTTGATAGAAATTGAACTCATGCATATGATGACAGGCTGATGAAGTTTTGGCTGGAGGGTCCTAGAAGTGGAAGTGTGGAACTTTTAGCTGATCTTCCGGGGTTCCCTGACAACGTGAGAATGAACGGAAAAGGACAATTCTGGGTGGCAATAGATTGTTGTCGCACTCCAGCACAAGAAGTTCTGAGTCATAATCCATGGCTGAGGAACATCTACTTCCGTTTGCCCATCAGAATGAGCTTGTTGGCTAGAGCCATGGGGATGAGAATGTACACTGTGGTTTCACTTCTCGATGACAAGGGAGAGGTTTTGGAAGTTCTTGAAGATCGAGAAGGTGAGGTTATGAAGCTGGTCAGTGAAGTCAGGGAGGAGCAAGGGAAGCTTTGGATTGGAACTGTGGCTCATAACCACATTGCCACTTTATCTTACCCTTAAGATCAACCATATATATATATATAATACTAATTTACCTTTTTTCTTTCTAAGCCTATTATTTTGTATTAGGATTTTCCTTTACTTGTTACTATCAAGTGCTGGAATTGCATTATCTCTGTCTCTATTTTGGATAATGATTATCAATAACATAGACTTTGCAACTTCCTTCCATGTTGTGACTGTGCTTGCTTCCATCAAACTTTTTACTTCTTCCTGGATTGAAATCAATAATACTAATACGAACACCGATTAATGAACCTCAAAAGAACCTTTTGCTTTAAATAACATTAGACTATACCATAGTAGAGAAAAAAAAAAGCTTTCAACTCAATTTCAACTAAATTTTGTACTAAATTTTATGTATTAAAATATAAATTGTCCCGAATAATATCAATGGTCTCGTGACAGTGACTGACATTGACGAAATCACACCTTTAGATATTAAGTTTTATGTACACCTTTTAGATATTAAGTTATTATGTAAAAAGAGTTGTAAGGTGATTAAAAAGTATTAACTTTTTTAATCCAATGATAAGAGTTCGGATGTTAAGTTTTTATGTAAAAAGAGTTGTAACCTGGACAAAGACTATATCTTTTTTCAATCCAATGGTAAAAGTTTAATGTAACGTAAATATTACGAGACTAGTTATATTTTCACAACTACAATTGGTATATATTCATTTTATAATTACAATTTTATATGGTGTTGATGTGACTAAGATAAATGATTCTGTAAAAAATATTACAGCGTGGCATTGAGAGTCATTTTTAGGGCTTTAATGTTTGAGATTTTATCTAAAACGCTGCACAGCATATTCCATTAAGGGTTGAGATGCAGTGAGTTTGAATCTGAGATCTCTTGAATCTCGTCACGGTTGTCGCCGTCGCTGTTGTTGTATCCGCTGTTGTCACTGAAGTTGTTGTCGCCGCCGTTGATTCTCGACCACCATTGCTCACCAACTTCGATTTTCTCACCACCATCACTCGTCACCGTCGATTCTCTCACCACCATCACTCGTCACCACAACCACTCTCACACGAAATCTCACTTATTCAAATGGGTGCACTGGACTTCTATCATGTTTCAAATCTTAAATTTAGATACTTAAAATCTAATTATGTCATTTTATAACAAAATACCCTAAATGTCATTAAAAAAGAAAAGTCTCTTTTATCTTTATCCACATATACAATTAAACCGCGTCAACAATTGGTATATGGTCCCAATTAAGTGGTGGTAAGTTAGAAAAATAATATTATTTAATTAAAACATGATCGAAAAATTAATTTGAAAATTATAAAAATTAAAATAAAAAAAGTTTAAATTGTCAATTTTTCTTAGGTCTTTGTGGTTTTTGAGTGTCTAACATTCGTATTGTCTATATTATCTTTTGGGATGAGAATGTCTATTTCATTCATCTTCTACCTTAGTTGATATTGTTATTTACTGTAAATATAATACACCAACACCAAAAACCCTAAATCTTATCGCATGAAGGACCTTATTCTAGTGGTGTAAAGGCTATTATCTTTTCTGGTTCCATCTTTCCTTTCAAAATGCCGCTCTCCTCTGTCCCGTCAAGTTTTAATATAGTTCAGAACTTCTTCATCTTCATTTCTCCTCCTCTGCCTATCACACTCCATTATATATATATATATATATATATGGCCGTTCTTATTCCCATTACCTTCTTTTATTTCTACTCAATACTTTCCTATAGATTTTTTATTTTAAAATTATTATTAATAAAATAACATTTATACCCTTAATGACGTCAATAAATCCTTTCCCATAACTATTATCATAAGGTCGAAACCACCGGTTATCCAAAGTATTAATTTTCTAAAAAAATCTTTTGTAGAATGTAATCTTTTAAGTAAAATAAATTTTGTATTCTCTAATGATATCCATACTAATAAGTAATTAACGAAATGAATGTCCAAAGCGAGAAGAATGGTGATAGAAGTAGTGTTGGAACACGTCAACGTGTTACGTGTGTTATTCGAACTCATCTATCTGATATGATAATGTAAAAAAAGGATCAAGATGTTTAGTGAGAACAGTGGTAGCTGCAAATCGTTCTGCAACTGCATCATGCTCAACTTTCGCTCTCTCTTCTCCAAATCCAAATCCAAAATCGCCAGCACCGGTTATCATCTTCGTGCAGCCACTTCATCCCAATGCCTTCACACTCCCAATGCTAACAAATCTCAGCATCTATTTTCTCCTCGCTATTCTCACCTCGCTTCCTCATTCTCCAAGTCACCTCCACGTCATATTTCTAGGGTTCCGACTTCTCGAACTTTCTGCACCGCCTCTTCCGAGAGGGAATCCATCGATTACGACGTCGTTATCGTCGGCGCCGGTCCTGCCGGCTTATCGGCGGCGATTCGCCTCAAGCAAATGTGCCGCGAAAGAAACGCCGATTTGACTGTCTGTGTCCTCGACAAAGGTGCCGAAGTTGGTGAGTAGCGATTAGCGTTTAACGTTCTTAATTCCTTTTTTTCATTGAGTTTTTTAGCGTTACTTTATTTCTTGATGTGAATGCGTGTTCGTTGATATTTGCGTTTTCTGCGACGTTGCGCTTAGGTGCTCATATTATTTCTGGAAACGTTTTTGAACCTCGCGCACTGAACGAGCTTCTTCCGCAGTGGAAGGAGCAGGAGGTGCGTTCGGTTTGTTTTTAATTGTCGATTGTGTTACGAAGTAGTTTGTAGGTTCTTTGATTGATGATTCTAACTGAGGTTTTTGTTTTTTTTTTTTTTTTTCTTCTGCAGGCTCCCATCACTACTCCTTTTTTTTTTTACAAATTTTGGTTTCTGACCAAAGGTCGTGCAATTTCGCTTCC
>Ga0099825_1009483_pt1 | contig 11092 bp, 4 predicted proteins | sample SiratroredBW_FD_76838 | JGI IMG/M metagenome (GOLD analysis project Ga0099825, IMG submission 76838) | Root nodule microbial communities of legume samples collected from California, USA - Siratro red BW | ecosystem: Host-associated > Plants > Roots > Nodule | place: USA: California | collected...
ATATATATATATATATATATATATATATATATATATATATATATATATATATTGTTTAAAAAAAGATATTTTTTTTAAATGCATAAAAATAAAATCCGAATTCATTGGTGTACCTACTCGGTAATGAGTTCAGGTTCACCTGAACCTACCACGGCCTAGTCTAATATCAATTACCATTTAATATTTTATTACGGTCTTAAATGGCAAGGTCCCATAGACATAGCCTAGGTCTCTAGGAGTAGCATTTTCTATTCATCTATCTCACTACATTCATACTCATATACTCTGAATACCTTTTCAAAATCTTATTGACCTGAGCATCGGAGAGTTTTCTGTAGGTGAACCCCCATTCGATTCAATGTCACAACCAAGTTTGTCGACAACACCACTGCTTATGACTTTCACTCAGGTCAGGTCAGAACAACTGATATTTTGATGATTTAAGTTTACATTTTGTTTGATATACAAAAAGTGTGATTAATTTAGAGATTTAGTGACCGTATTTAATGGAATACTAATAATTAGAGATTTAGAAGTAGGATTTAAATTTATGTTTCTATTTAGTTTTGAAGCAAATTCTTATGAAAGTTAGCTCAAACTTGAATCTCATATTAATTTAAAAAGATAATATTTTTAAAAAATTATAAATTTATTATATTAAAACATTTATGAAAAAAAGTTAAACAATAACATATAAATAGAAGAAGACTTTAAATTTATTATATTAGAATTTTGAATTAAATGTAATATTATAGTTTCTTGTATAATCTTTTTTAGAGTTTATAGTTATCAATCTTAAATTGAATTCAAAGTGGTTCTATATCTTATTTTATGTATCATACTATTTCATTTTAGTTGTCACTATAAGAAAATAGCATCATTCGTACAAGAGTATAAATAGTGATGGTCAGATCCACTTAAAACGAACATTAATGCAAAGAAGAAATTTGTGTCGACCAAACACACTCTAAAATTGATGAAAAAAATAAAAAAAAAGTTTATTTGTGTTGGTTAAGCCGACACAAAGAGAACTTTTTTAATTAAAAAATATACAAATATAAAGTCAACTTAGTCGATGCTAAACTAAAATACGTAGCAGTAGTGTAGGTCTAGTTGATGCTAAAGTTAGCGTCGACTTGGTCAATGCTAAAACCGACGCACTTACCTATTCATTAGTGTTTCACTTTTCCAATTTCATTTCGGAACTTCATCCTTCTTCTCGACTTGCCGCGGCACTCATCCCTCCACCTCCATTCACCTTCATTCTTTCATTTTTTTTGCCTTATTTTCCATTTCAAGTTCACACAACTGTTCTTTGCCTCTAATAATTATTTTTCACCAATTGAAACTTGGTTCTTTGGCTCTAGAAATTGTTTCTTTGCCTACACAAGAGCTAACATCAAGTGGGTCATGACAGTAGCTCTGTTGGTCTCCGGTGGCCGTCGGGTGAAGTGTATTCTGAGTTAGGGGACTGGTAAGTTATTGTGATTTTCTGTTTTGAGTTGATTTTGATTCAACATTTTCATTCTTTGTAAGGGTTAACATTTTCTTTCTATGTAGTAACTTCAAGGATTTCATTTTGGTACTTTATTTACCGTAACGATGCTATGAAATCTGAGATCATGTGGTTGTTGAAGGTTATACCAAGAAATATTGAACACGTAAAATTTATTGTTAATGAAATTTAAACATTGAAAATTGGTTTTGTATTTTTTTGTATTTGAACATTGAAATTTTGGAAATTCTTTTACTTTTCAGGTTATGTTTGTTTTGATTTTTAACTATTTATTTTTTCTGAATCTTTGGTTTGCATCTGCCTTTGTGTGAGTCAGGCCAATGCAAAATATTGTATATATAAGGTGGGTTAAGCCGATACTATTTGTGTCTATTACAATGATTGACATTAATTTTAACTTTTAACATTTTAACGACGACTACGTGATTGACGTTACTCCAATTCATATACATCGATTTTGTTTATTTTACATCAATTATTGATCGACGCTATCTTTTTATTTTTTATGGTAGAACTCCAACATAACAACATTTTTTTTAACGTGAATAGTTTGTAATTAATGGATGTCTCCTATGTGCAAATAATGTTTGGCTAATTGAAAAACGAAAATTAATCATTATTATCAATTTTAAAATAATGTGTGCACTTTGTACAGGAAAAGATTCCATCAAAATTTTTTGTTAATGTATTTATTCACAAAATTAACTACAAATTCATCTTTCAACTTGTCAATAAGTTTTTATTTAATTTATTTGTAAATAATTAAATTTTAATATAATGTAATATAAACTTTTTGACATTAGTTATCTATTTTATTCTACATTTATAGACAAACCAATGTACATGTCATATATGTAAGAAGTGTGGGTTTCAACATTAGTTTATACTGATAACTAATATAAAATATGTCAGTTTATATCAATTGTAATATAATATGGTGTTTTTTTAAATATAATGTTATTGTTTTAAGCTTATTTGATTTGAACAAAATCATATTGATAAAATCAACCTATTTTATGATTAAATTTATGTAAAATAATAATAATAATAATAATAATAATAATAATAAAACCTCCTAGATTTATAAAAAAAAAAAGCATAAATGACTCAAATATCAACATCTATTAAATTTGTAATAAATAACACAAATAAAGGGCTTGAAATCAAAAATCCAAAGTAAGATTAAGGGTTAAAAAAGTAAGAAAGGTAGTTAAGAGTAACAAATTTATTCTTATTATGAATAAATCAAGGGTGGAGGTGTTGTAATATCTGGTTTGACCTCCAAGGAAGGGAGGCACACATAGGCCAATAAAGGATCTTGAGAACAATGAAAGAATTTTCATCAGTGCAACAACAACGACTAATAGGGAGAGTGACTAAGAAAGAGGTGGTTTAGCAAAGCTTAATGGAAGGGAAAGAAAATATTATTTTTAAAAGATACATTATATTTGTACTTAATACTTTGTTCAATATTAGAATTGGTTTGTGAAGTGTTGTTATGCGTACGTACTACATATATTAGACTAAAAGTTAATGTAATGTATAATTTTGAAAAAATATCAAGTACACAAGAATAAATATTTAATAAATAATTGAATTGTGTATCAAAAATTTTCATTTTTTTTTTATTTTTTAAAGTTGCGTTTGATAAAATTATGTTAAATGCAAGTTTTTAACGTAACAAATAATATGTAAAAGATGATTCTAAAAACATAGATTTTTTAAAATTTTCCTTCTTTTCTTGGAATAAATTTAATAACGTACAATTTAAATAAACTTACGGACAAAGAAGATTTATGTTGTATATTTTTTTATATTAATTCATGTCTAACGCTACACGTTATTACTTTACCAATAGTTTTGTCGTTGCATTTATTCGACAATGATTACATATATAACTATTGTAAACATTATTGCACTGATCAATTAAGAGCAGAACTTAATAAAGTTAATATATATATATATATATATATATATATATATATATATATATATATATAAATTATAATGGCAAATAAATAATGTTTAATAGATTTTATATTTAAAAAAAAAACTATAATTTAAGTTCCACCCAATAAAAGTTTGATGGAAGAAAATACTAAATTATAATTATTAATGATATCTTATATTTAATAAGGACTAAGTCAAACTTCAAGTTAACTTATTTTATTTTGTAATCTCCGATACCAATGAGTATTGTCCGATTGACCTACATATACATAAAAATTATTCTTTTCTCAAAATTTCTAACATAATAATCCTTATATTATTAACATACACATCATCCCTTTAACTATGTATTTTTTTCTACCTTTTGACTTAAAACATTTAGAAAAAAAAAATAAACACCCATAATTTTGATTAAGTGTTAAAAATAATAAAATGTAAAATATGATTATACTTCATCCATAAGACACAAGTTTTGTTCAAACAATAAATTATAAATGAAGCAAGTGTTTCGTTTGTCAAACGATATAATACTATGCAGTCTTCTTTTAGCTTCAACAAACATTTACATGCTTAGATGATACACATAGTTTTAAGCTAATATGGTACTTCATAAATAACTATTTGCTTTTTCTAGGTTGCAAGGAATGTTCATTTCTTACATCTGACCAAGCGAATCAACTTTAAAGCTTTTGTCATATTAATTATCCTTTTGAGCTTGAGTTAAAGTTGTTTTACTTCATCAACTCCTTAAGGCTTGTTTTGTCAACACTGAAAAGAGGATTTAGAAATGATTGTTTGTTCTGTACAAGTTTGTGCTCTACATAGTTTCAAATAAAGGCTTTTTAATCAAAATTTAGTTCAACTAACTATCAAGATATTATTTGAAGAAGATAAGTGCATTTAATGAATGACTGGAATACATTTAATGCATCTTCTATGTCAAAGTTTCTTAAACACCAAAAGATAATCAAGTAAGTATAAAGCTAACTTAACGAGTAGAAAAAAAAAATTGCAACGACTCTTTTCTTCTATGCCTACATATATATTTCATCTTTCATGAAGAAAAGTAAAGGAGTTTGAATTGTCAAAATCTTTCTGAGCCATAACTAGCTTTTATAAGAACACTGTTATGTTCATTTAGCAAACTAGCAGATAATGTTTAATCTTAAATGTTGAAAAACTCAATCCCTTTCTAGTAAGCAACTCTTGTAATCACATTTTAGTCAATTCTTTTGTCTTAAGTTTATAGTGACTTGTTATATGAAAAATGCTCTAGTGTTAAGCTAGAAGAATACTCTCGTGTTAAGCTAGAAGTGACTTTATTGTTGGAAGAATACTCGTGTTAGCCACAAGTAATTTGTTGTCAAACAATATTTCTACCGGTTAGCTAAAAGTGGTTGTAAGTCCAAATAATCTATTCTTATATCTTATAGTGATAATAAGCTAGTAAAATTTAAATAATTGTTTGAAGATTCAATATAATTTACATTGTAAACGAACTAGTAAAAAAACATCTTGATTAATCTTTTTTCTTTCTTATATTGATATTGGATATTATATTTTTTGCAAGAAAGAGAAGATTTTCAAACTCGGTGAAAATCTTTGTTAATACATTTTAATGTTATAATTTTACTTTTATTAATATAATTTATCTTATTATTTTACCCTTTCAATTTTGTAATTGTTTTTTTAATTTAAATAACTATTTACAATAATAAAAATCATCTATAATGAAATTATAAAAAAATATTTTATAATTAATTTCTCTAAATACATATTTTTATAAATTTAATAATTTTTTCATAATTATGATAAGAATTATTATTTATTTTTATTATCATAAAAAAAGAGTTAACACATGCGTTATAATGAGAATCATTCAATATACATAACCAATTAAAACTGATATTAGTGTCAAATGGAACCCCACTAAAAATCTTTTTTGTTATGACAATAGTGTGTTTCTTATGCATTTCAATATTTCATACACGTTGTGGAAAAATTCTTATGTGTACTAAAATTATTGAGCATAACTCTTTTTCTGCGTTTAAAAAAATCTTAACTGTCCATTTCAGTTACAAATTATTTTAATTACGTAAAAAAAAAAAATTTTTGTTAGAACGGAACAAAAAGCCTAGCCATTAGCCCCTTCACTCTCGTCACCGTTCACCACTCACCGCTCTGTTATTCTTATTTTCTTTCCGTTTCTCTCACCTTTCCGAACCAAACCGGCATGGATCCATTCGGCCCGAACCGTCTTCCGACCAGAAAGCTCTCCGCCGCAGAGCGCTACCTCGGCGTTCCGTCTTACGCGCCGCCGTACTCTCCGTCCGTCGCCACCAACGATGAGCTCCACGAAGACGACATCGTTTTCTTCAACGGCGACTACCACACCGATTCAAACCACCACAACGCCTCCACTCCTTCCTCTTCCACGTCCTCCTCTACCTCTCCCACTCCCAACCACCACCTCCTCCATCACCACCACAACCACAACCACCACTCTCACGGCATACTCGCCGCGCTTCCCGGGAACGAAACCTCTCACAACCTCCGAAACGTTTCGCAGCACTTCCACAAGGCCTCAATATCTTCCATATCCTCCGCTTCCTCTTCCTCCTCCTCCTCGCGCGTCATTCCCGCCATCCCGCGGCCTCCGCCCCCGGCTCAACCGTCGTCCGTCAAGTTCCACCAGTCCGCGCCGGTGAACGTCCCGATCCTGTCGGCGCAGGCGAGGCGGAGGCACCGCGAGTTCGACGATGCCGACGAGGATGATGAAGATGAGGAGATGGTGCCGCCGCACGAATACGTGGCGCGGAACTCAGCGCAATCGCCTATTCTCGCTTATTCAGTTATGGAAGGGATAGGGAGAACGCTGAAAGGGAGGGACCTGCGTCAGGTTCGAAATGCTGTTTGGCGCCAAACAGGTTTCCTCGGTTGATTCATTCAATTCAAATTCTTCGATTAGTGTTTAATTTTAACTCATTGATTGAATTCTATTCTACTAGTCTGAATTTGTCTGAACTCGTGAATTTCCCTATCTATCGTAACTCCTAGCGTTCCGTCACTTTCTCGTTTCCGTTTCACTTCCTTTGCCTGAGAAAACGTGAATTATGCACTTACCTACAGAATGCAAAATAACTAACTATGGTAAAGTATAGAGAGAAATTGAATGTTAGTTTTTCTAAGAACGAGAGTGTCGAACCCTGGACCATTTGATCATGGAACTGTTGAAGCTCTGGTATCATGTTGTGATCTGACTATTTCAAAAGTTGTAAGTAATTAAGTGAAAATTAGGGAACTATTTCATATTGACATCTATTTTCTAGAATGAGTTATGTAAAATTGGGCATTAGGATGTTGAGGAATGCTGATGATTTAGGGAGGTTATGCAAATGGAGTAATGGACTATGTAATCTCTGACATAGACTATGACTTCTAGGATGATTTAATGCATCTATCTTCCTGGGGTTGAGTGTGGTTTATTTCTCTGCTTAAAACACGTGACCATGGATTTGGAAGCTCCAACTGGACCCTAAATCTAATGAATATTGTTGGTACGTTCAAGCTGTCATGCTCAGATTTGGTCCTGCTCCTTTTTTCAGGGTTAATGGTAAATGAATAATTACTCCTTCAATCTGTAGTTCGAATTCAATATTTGGTCATCTAGTCAAAAACTGATTGGTCAGGGCATTGATTACCCAATGTTGCTTTGCCCTACAGTGAACAGTGAGATATATATCTAGTAAATTCGGGATATGGTGATTCTGTTTGGTCTTGTTTATTGGGGACCTGATTTATTTCAGTGTTGATGACACTGATGCTTGTTTATTCATTATCATCAATAATTTTAGAGACTAAAACTAAGTAATGTGGAGATATTGTTACTCTGGTTATGTAGGTTAGCAACTATCAAGAAAACCCAATTTGTGTTTATAGGAATGAAAGAGTGGAATGGAAATAAGGATGGCAATTAAACCCAAATTTGACAGGTATTAATAAAAGTTTCTTGCAATGGATCTGATCCTGTATAGATATTACCTAATTTTTGCATGTATGGAATGGATACAACATTATAGGTATTATAATGCCTAAACTTGCGAAAACCTGCATAATGTAGTTATGATATTTTATGATTAGAAGATGAAAGATTTTTAAATACTTTTGGAATATTTTATAAGTAGGACGTGAATTATCATTGAATGTATTTTGAATGAAGAGAATTTACTTAAATTTATGTTTTCTTTTATTGGTTTTTTTATTATTAATGTTAGTATCATTATGGTAATGTTTGCTCTTTACTAGTTTGTTAAACACATGCACTGTCATTTTTAAACACCATATTCAAGTTTAACTATAATGTGTATAATGGTTTCGGGTCTGAGTATATAAATACGTGAGGTTACAGATATAATAGCAATGCCGATATGGGGTCATGTATTGTCGTCCATAAATAGACGAGTAAAGATGAGGAGGGATGGTCTAGAGCATTTGGACATACAATTTAACTTATATAGCTTTGTTTTTCTCTCTCGATCTATTCCTATCCCACTTAAACGTAAAAGGATAACCTAAAGTCAGACTACTATGAGAAGAGTCCTGTTTTTGTGGTCATTGTATGAAGTTGTGTTTCATGATATTCTTGGATATGTTCTATCTTCTTTAGTATGCTTCAGTGTGCTTTCAGTGCGATAAAGTGTGAAACAGAAACATTGGCCATTAGCAATAAGCTTATTATAATATTAGTAGCTTTATAATCATAATATGCTTCCAAAAGAGGACACCAAATTCTTCTGAAAGAGAAAGAATGGGCAACCCGCTGGTCGAAGGAAATGGCCTGGGTGAGGAGAGTTTTGGGCATCTGGTTCCTCATAGTCCTCAAAAACTTGAAACAGAAAAGGGGATGGTAGGGGCAAAGGAGAATGCCATTTTCGAAAAACTGAGTGTCTGTAACGTAATTAATTGGAAGCTCAAAATAATATCGAAACAATTTTAACATAGTTGTCATATAAACTTATCATTATTTAAATATGTCATGAATGTTTGATTGGTTACGGTCATTGATGTATTCACACAAGAATTGTTCTTTGATCTAATGTTTTTGCGAAAACGAAGCCTAAAAACAAGAGAAAGAGCTGCTTGATTTTTTTTTCTTACGTTTTAATATTTGATTAGATTTTAGAGAAATTTACAGTTGAGTGAAAATGTTTTGTTATTTCTTATAAATAGGATCAGATTTTGTTATTTATTATAAATATGATTAGATTTTGTTATTTATTATAAATATGATTAGATTTAATTATTTATTATAAATATACGAAACTGCTTGTTTCAAAGCTACTATGTGGTGGTTAATTACAAATATATTTTTAGAGTTAGAGTTTTATATTATGGAAAAGTTCCGTAAGATATTATCATATAAGGTAGGTTTCAGACCGAGTGTAGCGGTTAAATCGAGTGTGCTGACAAAACCACTTTTATAATTGACTCATGTCATCATCCATTGGTAAAAGATTTTATTAATGTGCCTTTTGGGAGAAGCTCAACAACTATAATACTCTTGTCTCTATAGTGTTCTCACCACAAGTGAAGGTGAAATTTGTTCATTTATAACTTTATACTAATCACAAATGAAAAAACTATGAAGTAAACTAACCATATAGATTAAGGGAATGGATGAGTAAATTTTTTATGAACATTTGTAGAAGAAAATAAAAAAAAAATATTTCTATAATATAATAAAATTAATTTATGTATGACTTAGAAATTGATATTTAGAGAATAATATAAGAGAAATTTTTATGATTATTTTATAATTTAATTATTGTTTATGACGTTGGTTAATTTATTTTTTTCTCTTTTAGAATTATTTGTTAGAAATTCAATCTTACCCTAAAAAGAGGTTGAATCTAACAGACAGAGTTACTTTTTCAAAACTCAAGAAATTAAATTTCGAATTCATGTTAAAAGATCTAGTTGCATTTGATCGGAATGGTTTATGAGAGATCGGCGAGGAAAAAAAAAAAAAAACTATGTAAGAACTAGCATTCAACATCACATATCTTTCTTTTGGTTCACTACTAGGAATGTCATTCATCATTATTTATCAGTTTGCAACTAAGAAGATTATTAATCACTACTGACTTGGATATGAGATAATTATTAAATAAAATAATAATTCATTTCTACAATGTGATCTCCAGTGTAAGGCTTAAATTGTCATGTTTTATCTTAGTTTATATCCGTCTCATTGTATTTTATTATTTTTATAATCTTTTTGCAAGTTTTGTTTTAATGGAAGAGTCTTATTTACATTTTATTAATTTTTTATTTACACACCAATTTTAAAAAAATTAAAATATATTTATTATTCCTGATTTAGGGTCATATAACATTTTTTTAAAAATTATCATGTCAATATTGTCTAAAATATAAGTTTTAAACTTATAATGAGTCATGGAGATATTTTACGGTACAAGTGCAATCTGATAGAAAATTGCAGCAAAAAATTTATAATAAGTGCATTTTTGTTTCTTTATTCTACGTTACAATTACTTTTTTTTCTTTCATGCAGATAAGTGATTTATATTGTTTCTCTAACATCCTTTCCATTTAAATTGTAGATTACACGTTAAATATAAAAGTAATAATAAATATATTTACTTAAATAAAATTAAAACTAATATAAATATTAGATTTTAATTTATTAAAATAAAATGGTATAATAAAAAAATAGGAAAACACAAATGTTACTTTTTTGTTTCCGTAGAAAAGAAAAGAAACGGAAACTGAAATTATTTGTTAGATAGTTTGCTAAAAAAGAAAAGAAAATAAAGTTAATTTGTTTTCTCATGTTGTGTGCATAGAATGAAAGGAAGAAAATAAATACCCTGATTAATGAATGATATAAGTCCATTACCATTTTGGGTAAAACTATATTTGAAAAATGCTTTTTCATAGAGAAAAAAGCTGGTAAAAATGCCTTTTTAAAGGAAAAAAAAAAAAAAGAAAAAAAAACGAGTCAATTATTCCGTAATTTAAAAAAGAAAAATTTTTTTTTTTGAAGGAAATCGACTTTTCGGTTACTTTTTTAGTTTTTTTTTTTATTCAAATTTCTCCATGCTTCCGTCCTCCTATCTTCTACCCAATAGAGTGGTACAATTTTTGACCCGGATCTCACCCAAAATTTTAGAATAATAATGTTAACCTAAATTCACTGAGATACATGATCATGTAATTAATATTATTTTAGTTAAAAAAATAACAAGTGTAATTGTGTTAATGTTGAAACACAATCAAAATCATTTCATTATTATCGATCATGCGTTAAAGACCATGACGTCTTTAATAAAAAAAATCAAATTTAAAAACTTTATATGAATAGTGAGGAACCAATTTTTCTGAAGATTTTGCAGGAACCAACATTTTTTCTAAAGGATCCATAAATACTTTTATGTATAAAATTAAGAGGTTTCAAATTTTGAGGATGATCATAAGATCAAGTCACCCCTCCTTCTAACCCTTTATTTATATATATATATATATATATATATATATATATATGTATATATATATATATATATATATATAGATATATATATATATATATATATATATATATATATA
>Ga0099825_1009484_pt1 | contig 11091 bp, 9 predicted proteins | sample SiratroredBW_FD_76838 | JGI IMG/M metagenome (GOLD analysis project Ga0099825, IMG submission 76838) | Root nodule microbial communities of legume samples collected from California, USA - Siratro red BW | ecosystem: Host-associated > Plants > Roots > Nodule | place: USA: California | collected...
AATGAATACATATAGACGAAGTTTGAAATGCACGATTAAGCAAGAACGTTAAGAATTAGGTTTAATGAAGATGGTTTTACTATTATCTTCTTCTTAGATTAGGTACACGACAAGTTCTTCCTGCATCCTAATCCCTTCTTCGTGCACTTTATTATAAAATTTTAATTTCACAACCGTCACTATACACTCATCCGGTCCATATTGGCAAAAAAAATGAGAACCGGATGACACCCCATCCGGTTCTCATTTCTAAATCAAAATGAAAACTGGATGAAACTCATATGTTTCTTATATCCCAAATTTGAAAATTCTTCTGTTTATTATCAACAACGTCCAAAATTAACTACTCTAATAAGCAATATTACTTACTTATTGCTAATAAATATCAAAAATTATTTAACTATTGCTTATTTGAAGAATTAATCGAAGATTTGGAAGAATGGAAACAAGCATATGCTGAATCTGTGAACCGAATGTTTTTTCTTCGCGCAGCTACGCAAATACACATATCCGTGCCTGATATGGAGTGAAGTGGATGAAAGCAATAATGGGTACAACAGTACGAAAGCTTCAAACGGTGGTAAAATGGATGGAAGTAGGAATGTTGAATGTGAAAACCGGATATAAGAGTGAAGGAGTGCAAGTTAATTTAATCTTTGTGCTTTTAAAGTTAAAGGTATAACCATCATTTTATATTTTGTATAAAGATATTAGGATGTAGGATGCAGAAAGAACTCGTCTAGGTACAGTTACGTAAAGCCCACAGTTTCAAGTTGTGGAGTAAAGCCCATAGTTTTTTCCAAAACTCTGCGCCACATTTATTAATATGCTTCATGAATCAATTGAACTTAGATTCTTTAAACACTTATAGAATATATAATCACTACACTATTATAAAAATATATAATTATTACACTAGAGAAATCTTATGTTCATATCATAATTATTATTATTTTTGTTATAACCATTATTATTATGACTAATATTATTATTATAATAACAATAATATTAATAAAAATTAATAATAATAATATTAAGAACAATACTATCAATAATAATATTAATAATAACAATAATATAAATAATAATAATAATAATAATAAATCTAAATGTTTTAAATATTTTAATTATAAAATTAAGATATTTTTTATCACATTTTTTTTTGGTTATTCATAATTATAAGCTACATTAAAATATTTTAGTTTAAAATATCTACCTTTTATGATAAACTTTATAAGTTTAGATCATATTTTCATTATTTTAGGCTACACTTTTTTAATTTGGTTTATTTCGTCTCAAAACTGTAACTTAAACATTCATGACTAGAAAAAGATAGCGTGTAATAGTTCATAAGTCACATTTATAAAAATGTGTCATTTTCAACCTTTAGGCCACATTTATTTGTTTGTGGCCCACTTAAAAAGTAGTTTAAACTATCTACATTTTACAACTTGTGTTATATAAGTTTAGACCACATTTTTATTACTTTAGGCCACACTTTTTTTTGTACTCTATTCTTTTATCAAAGGTCACGCCACAAAAATGTGGCTTTAACATCCACATTCCAAAAATTGTTGCCTCTTATGGTTCATATAAGCCACATGACGGATTCTTTCTGCACCCCAATACCTTCGTCCTGCACCTCCATAAATTTTAAAAATGTCAAAATTGTCCCTATGAAAATGACCAAAAGGATCTTTTGTTTTTTTGAAATAGAAAATACTGAACCGGATGCCTCATGTCCGATTTATAATTTTTTTCGAAATGTAAACCGGATAGGGAGCCATTCGATTTACATTTCCAAATGAAAATGTGAATCGAATGGCACCCCATCCGATTTACATTTTTCGGATTACATTTTGGAAAAAAATTAATAATGTGAATCGAATGGCCCCCCATCCGGTTTACAATTTTTTACCAAAATGTAAATCGGACGCGAGGCATCCGGTTCATATGAAGTTCGTTTTCTCTGACGCAGATTCACCGTCGACGGCAACCCAATCATCAAATTAACTACTCTAATAATCAATACCACTCACAAATTGCTAATAAACATCAGCATTGAACTCCTTAATATTTCGCAAAAACTTCACATCATATGGGCCAAATAACACAAAATTTTTAGCATCAACAACATTTAAAATTGAGAAAAGATTTTTCTTCATACATGGAATGTGGAAGACACTATTAAATGTAATGGAATCTTCTTGTCTTTCATTAATAATGACAGTGCCTTCATTCTCCACATGATAGATTGTGTTGTCGGCCGTGACAATGGCTTCATTCCTATAACCGGAATCCACGATCGAGTCATTTTTAAAGTTGATGAAAGCTAAGGCATCTATATATCTTGTTTATGCCACAAAGCAGTTCCCCACTCTTCTCCCTCCACAAAGCCAATACATATACATGGCGAAATAAAAGCAAGAATCAAAGCACAAATGATTAGGCTTTGCATGTTTCACTCAAGGGCTTTTCTTTTCCTATTTTTGTTGAATTCTTTTTGGAAGATTATTCAGAACTTGTTGAGAGTTGACTAAAGTGATTTTTGCTTTTGTGAAGGAAGCACACAAGAGGGGTTTAATATATACATAAAGAAATTTCTATCTGTTTATACAAATTCATTGCTCGTATGTAATGAAGCCAAAGCAACCTCTCTCTCTCTTTTTTTTTTCTTCTTTAAGTGAATGCCATTAATGATGTGAGAGATGCAATCTCTTCTGTCTTTTCTCAGAGTTAATGTAAATGTGGACTGTTTATTTTAGTTGTGCGTTTTTTTTTTATTTCGTTATATTAATTATGAGCATTAATTTGTAATATGATTTTCAAAAGTAAATCTTTATATAATGAATACATATAGACGAAGTTTGAAATTCACTATTAAGCAAGAACGTTAAGAATTAGGTTTAATGAAGATGGTTTTACTATTATCTTCTTCTTATATTAGGTACAGTTACGTACAGCCCACAGTTTCAAGTCGTGGAGTAAAGCCCATAGTTTTTTCCAAAACTCTGACGCCACATCTATTAATATGCTTCAAGAATCAATTGAACTTAGATTCTTTAAATACTTATAGAATATATAATCCCTACACTATTGATTATTACACTAGAGAAATCTTATGTGCATATCATAATTATTATTATTTTTGTTATAACCATTATTATTATGACTACTATTATTATAATAACAATAATATTAATAAAAAGATTAATAATAATAATAATATTATTAAGAAGAATACTATCAATAATAATATTAATAATAACAATAATATAAATAATAATAATAATAATAATAATAATAATAATAATAATAATAATAATAAATCTAAGCATTTTAAATATTTTAATTATAAAATTAAGATATTTTTTATCACATTTTTTTGTTTGTTGGTTATTCATAATTATAAGCTACCTTAAAACATTTTAGTTTAAATTATCCACCTTTTATGACAAACTTTATAAGTTTAGATCATATTTTCATTATTTTAGGCCACACTCTTTTTTAAAAGGCTACGTCTCAAAACTATAGCTTAAACATTTATGACTTGAAAAAGGTAGCCTGTAGTAGTTCATAAGCCACATTTATAAAAATGTGTCATTTTCAACCTTTAGGCCACTTTTATTTGCTTGTGGCCCACTTAAAAGGTCTAGTTTAATCTATCTACATTTTACAACTCGTGGTGTATAAGTTTAGACCACATTTTATTACTTTAGGCCACACTTTTTTTTTGTATTCTATTCTTTTATTAAAGGCCAGGCCACAAAAATGTGGCTTTAACATCCACACTCCAAAAATTGTTGCCTCTTATGGTTCATATAAGTCACATTTGCAAAAGTATGGCCCTTTCCACCTTTAGGCCACACTTTTTTGTCTGCGGTCAACTTTAGTGTTGTCTAAAGTGTAGTGTAAGTATTATTTGGACCTAACTATTTTTAGCTAAATATGAGTATTATTTGGAACACATACACTTCTGGCTAATACCAAATATTATTTGAAATATACTCACTTCTGGCTAAGATCGAGTATTATTTGATACACTGTCACTCTTGCTAAACAACTTGAGTATTGGATCATAATCGCTCTTACCTAAAATTGGTTATTCTTTGGATCCAACCACTTTTGGCTAAAACACAGGTTTACAAAGAAAATGATCTAAAAGATTACAAGGTTGCTCACTAGAAAGAGAGGTTATGTCTTATGATGGATACAAAAGTTAAGCACTCTTTTAATTTGCTCTAGAACATGAACAATGTGTAAAATATGAAAGAATAGCAGAACATAGAGAAAGTCTGTTGGTCCAAGATCGAACAACCAAAGGGTGGAAGAATGTAACCAAAGAAAAAGAAGAATAACCTAAAAAATAAAAGAAAATGATTGAAAGTTATGGGAAAGGAACTTTTATTAGAGGAATTTTTCTTCTCTAATTGGCTTGTTACAAATGAGAAGGGACTAGCCCTATTTATACTACTCAATGAAACATTCTAAATTCCTAGTTAATTTGAAGATGGTTCTAGAGATAATTCTAGACTCCTCCTACCTACACTATTAATGTATAGAATTTTCTAGAATATTGTAAAAAAAGATCAACTTTATTTTTAACACTCCTCCTTAAAGTGATTTTTTGGATATTAACCCAAGTTTTGCACGAAAGAACTCAAAGGAAGCCTTGGAAAGTGATTTTGTGAAAATGTTGACAATATTTTCATCACTTCGCACTTCCAATGCGTCAATAGTGTTGTCAAAAATGTTTTCTCTAGTAAAGTGATGCTCAATCTCAATATGCTTTATTCTTGCATGAAATACTGGGTTATTTGTGAGCTTGAGAGCACTCTAATTATCTTCAAAAAGTGCAGTCGACTTAGTTATAGGATAATGTAGATTATTGGCAAGTCTTTGAAGCCAAATGCATTCTTGAGCAGCAAGAGCAGCAACTTTGTGCTCTGCCTCTGTAGTCGACAACGAAACTGAATTTTTTTCTTGCTACACCAAGAAATACTCGTATCGCCACTAAAAAATATATATCCTGAAAAGGACCTCCGATCATCCAATTCTCTGTAAAAATTAGCATGAGTGAAACCAACTAGGGAGGAAGTAACTTTCTTGAAAAATAGCCCTATATCAAGAGTTGAGTTGACATATTTCAAAATCCTTTTTGTTGCTTCTAAGTGAGGTTTTCTGGGTGACTGCATAAACCTGCTAACCAAACCAATTGAAAAATGCAATATCAGGTCTTGTGATAGTTAAATATAGAAGACTACCGACAAGAGCACTGTAAGGTTGCGGATTGGCCAAAAGTGATCCTTCTTCACGCTTTAGCTTCATGTTTGCCTCTAGTGGAATTGAACACCTTTTGGTTTGATTCACCCCAAATCGTTTAACTAACTTCTTGTCATAACTTTCGTAAAAGAAAGACACCACTTGCCAAGTTTGTCACCTCTAAGCCAAGAAAGTGATGCAACTGCCTCAACTTCTTAATATCAAATCTGATGGGAAACTCATCTTGAAACATTTCAACTTCTTTTGTATCATTGCATGTTATTTTCATATCATCCACATACAACAACACAACCAGATGCAAGCTTCCTTATTTTTTGACAAAAAAGTTAGAGTCTGAATTTGAAGCTTGATAGTCACAAAATTGTAAATATTGAGAGATTTTATCATACCATGCCCGTGGAGCTTGCTTGAGTGTGTAGAGAGCCTTTTTAAGCTTGCACACATAATTAGGATGAGAGTTAGAAACATAACTTCGAGGTTACTCCATATAAATGTCTTTATCCAGCTCCCCATATAAGAACACATTCTTCACATGAAGTTGCCATATTTTCCAATCATGGAGTGTTGCTAAGGCCAACACCATGCGAACTAAAATCATCTTGGCTATGGGGCTGAAAGTTTCTTCATAGCCTTATGCATATTTATGATAGAGGCCTCGAGCCACCAACAATGCTTTATATCTTTCAAAACTCGCGTCCGCTTTTCTTTTGATTTTGTATATCCATTTAAAAGAAACGGTTTGTACATCTTTTGGCTTGGGAACAAGAGCTTGATTTTTCTTGAGTGCCTTCATTTCAGCATCCATTGCAAGCTCTCATTCTTTGTTTTCTTTTGCTTCTTCAAAAGTACGGGGTTCCTCATCATCAATAGGACCTGCAAAAAAGAACAATAATATGTGTTTATAAAATTTTCATCTCTATAGCGTGCACGTTTGACAATGATTCTTTGTGGCCTCTCAGATCTGATTGCATCGATTGATTCTTTGGATTTTGCACCTCAAATTATTGAGTGCTTGAACCACCCCTTTCGCCTTGCTTCTCTAAGGGATTATCAAGTATGTCCAATTCTATAATTTTAGGGGTTAAATTTTTAGTCCCCTTTTGGTCAGTCACCACTCCTTTGTAATATAGTGAAATTTCAACAAAAATAACATCTTTAGAAACAACAAAAGGATGAGATTTTGGATCCATACATTTCCAGCCTTTCTTCCTTTCGTCATACTTGACAAAAATGCATTTTTTGCTTTTGCATCAAGTTTTGTTCTTTGAGATTTGGGCACATGGTTATAACAAACAAACCCAAAAACTCTAAGATGTTTAACATTTGATTTTCTTCGAAGATAATTTTATATGGTGACTTCATGTTAATTGGAGAAAGAGACATTCTATTAATAACATAAACTACACATTTCATACCTTCTGCCTATAGTGCTCTGGGAAAATTCTTTGCATGTAACTAACTTTTACAAGTTTCTGTTAAATGTTTAATCTTTTTTTTGCAATCCCATTTTGTTGTAGTGTCTCAACGTAGGTGAGTTCTCTCTTGATGTCATGCTTTCTACAAGAAGTTATGAATTCTTCAGAAGTAAACTCACCTCCGTTATTTGTTTGCAACTGATTCTTTTGAAACCAAACACTTCTTTTACCATCTTCTTAAACTCTAGAATTTTGTTAAACGCTTCTGATTTGTGCTTAACAAAGTACACTATGTAAATCTACTACAATCATCAATAAAAACCAACATATAAGAATATTCAAAAACTGAGAGGGTTCTTGTCGGCCCGTCAAATCACTATGAATAAGCTCTAACGGAGCCTTATATTGACTAGTGAATTTCTCGAAAGGAAGCCAGTGTGCTTTCTCAAATTGACAGCCTTCACACACTTCTTCTCCACCAGAACTTGACAAATTAGGCAAACCATTTACTAATTTTAATTTTATCACGGCCTTTAATTTATCCTTGCTAAGATGCCCGAGTCTAGCATGCCATAAATATGCATTATTATTGTTGCTCATTTTCTCAATATATGGATCGGAAGCAAATAAAACAAATAAGTCTTTCACTCTCTTACCGGTGTGAACAACATTAGCCTTGAACTCCTTAATATTTCGCAAAAACTTCACATCACGTGGGCCAAATAATACAAAATTTTTAGCATCAACAACATTTACAATTGAGAAAAGATTTTTCTTCATACATGGAACGTGGAAAACACTATTAAGTGTAATGCAATCTTCTTGTCTTCCATTAATAATGACAGTGCCTTCATTCTCCACATGATGGACTGTGTTGTCGGCCGTGACAATGGCTTCATTCCCATTACAATCCAGTCATTTTCAAAGTTGATGGAAGCCAAGGCATCTATAGATTTTGTTTATGCCAGAAAGTAGTTCCCTCAGTCTTCTCCCTCAACAGTCTTGTCAACTATGTTACACTCTCGTAATTTAGCTCAACAAAATCTTTTAATAAGCCCAGTCTTGCCGCTCCAATAACATTTGAAAATCTTCTTATCAGAGATAGTGTTAGAAGACTCACCACTAACTCCAATCGGACTCGAGTTGTTTTGGCCAGAGATCGAACTATTTTGGTTTCCTTTACGTTTAAAAAACTTCTTTCTAGCCATGACAAAACTTCCTTCTCCTCTTTTATTGTGACACTAGCCATTTGCTTTGCTAGTGACTCTTGAGAGGATAATAGTTTTTTGAACTCCTCTAAGGATGGTTGTTGATACCATCCTTGTATCAATATGAGATATGGAATGTACTCCGATTTCAATCCTCGAATAATAAGTCTTCTTATTTGAGCTTCAGAAATTGCTTCCTCTAGATTCAACAAAGAAATTTCCGAATAAAGATTTTTATTTTTAAGAAAATACTCATAAATAGAAAGATTACCCTGCGTGGTATTAGCGAGCTCATTTTCCAATTTGAATCGTGCTTCATCCTTCTTGTTGAAGAGTCTGGTCATCAGTTTGCCAAATTTCTTGGGTTGATTTGCACCACATGATGTGATCGAACAAGTCGTGAGAAATTGTTCGCTTCAAAACGAACTCCGCCTTTGCATTCAATTGCTTGAATTTTTTTAGTGCATTGGAATTTCCTGACTCGTCTGTGGGAGGAGTTGTATTATTTCCATCAATAACATCTCATAAATCTTCACCAACGAGATAAGACTCCATACAAGTCCTCCTCACCCTGTAGTTGGATTGATTTAATTACTCAATACCAAGTTCACTACAACCACTTGAATCCATTTTCGAGGCACCGGTTGTTTTTTCCAACAAGATTCTTGACACACGATACTAGAGTCCTATAGCTCTAATACCATGTAAAATATAAAATAACAACAAAAAAATAGAGAAAGCCTGCTAACCCAAGATTGAACAACCAAAGGGTGGAAGAATACAACCAAAGGTAAAGAAGACCAACCTCAAAAATAAAAGAGAATGATTCAAGAGAAAAGTTATGTGAAAAAGAACTTTTATTAGAGGACTTTTGCTTCTCTAATTGACTTGTTACAAATGAGAAGAGACTAGTCATATTTATACCACTCAAGGAAACATTTTAGATTCCTAATTAATTTGAAGATAATTATAGAGATAATTACACATTCCTTCCACGTACCCTATTAGTGTATATAAATTTTTAAAATATTTTAAAAAAATCAACTTTATTTTTAACACAATATTCTTCCTCACAAACACAAAAGCTAATGATTAATGATCCAATTTTTTTAGTCATTTTGCATCGGATATTTTTATTTTTCTTGTCACTTATATGCACTAATGCACAATTTGGTGTAGTATTTCTTCGAGGATTGGAGTTTTCCCTTACAGATTTGTTATTCTCGTCTTGCAAAAACCTTTTATGTCACTTACACCTATTTTCTTACTATAATTTCCATTCTAGCTAAATATCAAACCATATTTTATGATTGCAAAGAAATATATATTTGATTTTGGATTTGTATAATGCTAAAACTTTTCTATTTCCGTTTTTCTACCGAATAGAAGTTAAAAGTTGTAGGGTCTGTTGCTATGGGTGGAGGGTTACTTCAAATTGTCATTTTGCACACCATTTCCCAAAATTTACCATATACATATTGTTATCATTCACTTTTAGATATTCTAAACATGGTTCATTACTTTAAAATGTAGATTGTATAGTTTAACAACCCTTCTTTCCTTTAAAATAGCCACATCAAGAGTTGAATACAAACTCTACCAGTTATCAAAATAGCATTTCTGTTGGAAGCAAAGTTTTTAGAGAAGCGAAATGTATAGTAATAATGCTCCTCTTGTTTAAATTACAATTAGAACTCTTTTTTAAGTATCTTTCTAACTGGTATATTAAATGTGAAACTCCTCAGTTTTTCATAAGGTAATATACTCTTAAGTTAGACTTATATTGCATATCAATCTTTCCTCTATCCTTTGTGATGGTAACTGTTATATTGCCTTTTTCCCAGTTTTAGGTGGTAAAAGTGGCCTTTTTCAACAAATAGTGATGTAATATGCTCCACTTGTTATAAATGTGCATATGGGCATTTCACAATTAAGATATCTGACAAGAAGAACTAGCAACATAGTCAACAATGAAGTGTGTGTGTCATAATCCAAACTAAACCATTGTAAGTGGGCTGAAAAATCTGAAGATAAAGCAAAAGGATATTTATTATCAGATATTGAAGTCTCAGCGATTTTGAATGCAAACTATTGAATGCGATATTGAAGTCTCAGTTAACACCTCATATCATGCTTCAAAAATGTGCATATGTTTTGGTCTTTTACCTTGATAGAAATTGGCTATTGCTGTTTATAGGATTAGATGTTTGCATATATTCAAAGTGGTGGAATGGGAAAGCCTTAATTGCTTTGATTTGGTTAAGAAACTAATATTTTGATGTGATAAGATATATTATTATTTCCAGTTTGTTGAAAGATGCTTTTCATTAGTGATTGTGAATCATTTGGAGATGCATGTGTCTTTATCACAAAACAACTTCATGTGCATTTATATATGCCTATATTTGTCAGTTCAATCTTCAAAATAGAACAAGGTATTCCAGTTATTTAAATCTGGGAGGCCAGGGTCTTTCATGAACCTACACGTTTATTCATTAGGTAAAAAGTTAACCCAGAATACAATACCTTCATTGCAGATTATACAATACGAAATTGACAAGGTATCACCTATGTGAAAAGGTTAATCTGAAACAAAAGTTTTACATTCTGGATTACTAAATCCCGAATTTAAAAGGAAATGACTTATTTTGTAAGATATAATAGAATGGCAGAAAGGCTAATCCTTCATGCTAGGCCTATGAATTTCCAAATAATCAACAAACTGATCAACATATTTTTGGTGCAGTTCTTTGTCACCAAATATCTTACTCATCTCCTCAGCTTCACTTCTATAAGTTTTTCCCAACATCACTGATCTCAATGCTTTGGCCAATGATTCCCTGCTGAACTTCCCATCATGCTCATTTCTCAGTACTTTGACCCCTACCCTTTTCTCCTCCATAACCCTTGCAAGTATAAATTGTTCATTGTGGAAGGGCAACATAACAAGTGGACACCCAATTTGAAGGCTCTCTATCACTGAACTCCAACCACAGTGAGTCAGGAACCCCCCAACAGACTTGTGTGCCAAAATCCTCAACTGTGGGGCCCATGTTCTCCACACCAAACCCTTTTCTGAGTTATTCACAAGCACATCCTGCAACTCAACGGTAGAGGTATTTTGCTTCTTTAGAGCCCAAAAAAAGGGAAAACCAGACATTTCTATTCCCATAGTAATTTCAGTA
>Ga0099825_1009485_pt1 | contig 11091 bp, 5 predicted proteins | sample SiratroredBW_FD_76838 | JGI IMG/M metagenome (GOLD analysis project Ga0099825, IMG submission 76838) | Root nodule microbial communities of legume samples collected from California, USA - Siratro red BW | ecosystem: Host-associated > Plants > Roots > Nodule | place: USA: California | collected...
AGAATTTGTCATGAGTTCTTCCTCCACACCCATTCCTCTTCCTGCATCTCTATACTCAACATAAAAATAATAATATGTCCTTAAGTAAAAACAACATCCTGATCAGAGACGGATCTGCAAGAGAAAGAAGAAGAAGAAGCTGCATCTGTTTCGTTTGTTTTTTTCAAATTTTCAATTACATCTTTAAATAAGTTATAGGTAAATAATTATTAATATTTATTAGTAATTTATGAGTGATATTATTGATTAGAGTGATTAATTTGATGTTTGGAAGACTATTTATGGAGAATAGTAACTTTTTCAATTTAAGTATTTTACAAATCAAATGACATCTCCCTCCAGTGCATCCAGTTAATATTTTATAAACTGGACCTCCCTGTTTTCAAAATTAAAAAAAATGTGAATTAGATGGTTTTATTCGGATATTTATCATAAACTTAAAAAATTTACCAAAATAAAAAATCTTACCTCTTTATCATTTCTCGTCACTGATCAATACTGCACAATAATGAGATAGTCTTTTATACCGTTAAATCATCCTCAAAATCTTAAAAAATGACTCTATACAAATAATAATATTTCCCATTTCATAATTACGTTACAAATAAAAAGGTTAAATGAATATTTTAAATTTTATGTAACTAATTAAAAGTAACAGTTTTTTTAGCAAAATTAAAAATACATTGAGATCTAATTTCCACTCTTTCCTAACTCCAATTAGACTCCTAAATCCAAAATCATTTTTTAAAAGAACATGTTTTTATCAAGAGATTCTTCTAATGATTTCCCTTAAATGATGGTAATTATATCAATAATTTTTTTATCAGACCTCTCCTCCTGGTACCCTACACGGACAACTCACTATTTTTCTATTTGAACATGATTTTGCTGACTACTTTAAAGACTTTTTAGGTATATTAGCATAACTACAACAAAAATTATATTTTTAAATTCTTTCAGAAAAAAAAAAGTTATAGCTTTTTATGCTTTAATATTGGACTATTTTGTTTCTCTGTATTCAACTTTCATTTGTTTTAAATATAATTTCTTTTCCAAAACAGAGCCACTGTTGTACGTATCTGAATGTAGCAGCAAGATTTGACTAATTCTAAATAGATCAAAGTTTCCGTAGTGTGAAAACTATAAAATAATATGTTTCTTCCTGCACCTTTATAATTTTGAAATTCCAGATCTAGACATAATAAAATGACAAATATACTTTTATCGTACAAAAGCAGTTGCGGATTCTAAAAATGGTAAGTGATTCGAAAAATAAAATAAATGACTTACATATGATTTTTTTAATAATTTGTAGATTGTATAAACGATAAGTTATTTAATTTTTCGATCTTGTTAATTATATAAATCGTCATCTGAAAGATCGAATCACTTACAGTTCATATGAGCCCAAGTTATTCATTTTATAATCCGCAATTTTAATTTTTCAGTAAAAACCAATGATACTTCTAAGATATCCTTTCTAAACGACTGAATAATACAGGAGGTGCAAAATTTTAATGTGTTATGTTACCAAAGGTGCTTGAGGTGGACAAGATAGGCGAGATGCTGGACGACAGGATCGGCATTGGAGGTAGGAGATGGGTTCGAAGGTGCAGGATTTAAATATTAATGATGATGAAAGGTAGAACGGGCTTAAAAGAAAATTATAAAAGTGAAAATGGCATTTTCGACTTTAACATGGAGGTGCAGAAAGACGGTATGGAAGTCAATAAAGAAGCCGTGAAAGTTTTGATAATGATGTATGCACATGAAAAAAAGATAGGATTTTTTATTTTCAACGCTAAACGTTAGAAAGATATATATGCATGCTGTCAAATGAGATCAGCAATGGGCCCATCTAAATCAGATTATATTCTATTTTTATATATTTGTGGTACTATAATTAAAGTTATAAAATAATAAAATAATAAAATAAAGTTTTAATTGTGAGCTATGCACATACCAAAAAGATAGGATTTTGTCTTTTCAACACTAAATGTTAGAAAGATATGTGTCTGGTGTCAAATGAGTTTAGCAATGGACCAATCTAAAGATAGATTATATTCTGTTTTTCAATTTAGTTTATATATTTGTGTTTAATATAATTAAATTTAGTTATTTATTGGAATTCAGAATGCTGTTTAATTAGGTGAAGAGATTTAAAAGTACCCATAAACAGTTATTGGTCAAGGATTAAGTTAACAGAGTTAATTTTAAGTCATATTTTTCAGGCCAAATTCGTATGGAAGATTTAGACTATTTTTTAGTTCAACAATAATCCTTTTTTTGGATTGAGAAAATGATTAAAAAGAGCTGACAAAAATATAAAAAATTATTATTAATAATATTTCTTTTAATATATATATATATATATATATATATATATATATATATATATATAATATAAAGATTGATGACTTTCATAGATATTTTCTTGCAAATCGTAAATGTTTTATACTTTTTCTGTGAATTTTACTTTAAATATTTTGTCCTCTACATGCTTCTTCACTTTGTTTGGAAAGAAACAAGACATAAATGACAAAACACATTACTTTTGTAGTTACAGGCATGCCGGCTTGAGCATTAGTGTTCTTAGTCATACATATAGGAAACCATAATTTGTCGTATTCATAATTAGAGTTGAAAGATACATATAAATAACAGCTTAGAAAACATAACAGGTTTGTAATAAGATACAGATCACTGTTCAGAGTTGAAACAGGAGATGGAGGAAGCTACACAAAGGTGTTTGTTTTTTTTTTTTAACAAGTTTCAAATGGCAATTATATTGCTGAACTCAAATCTTACATTTTTCTGAGTCCCTTTTGCATTTGGGGTGGGGGTTGAGTTTATCAGGTATGCAGTTGTGACAGGAGCAAATAAAGGGATTGGATTGGAGATAGTTAGGCAGTTAGCTTCAGCAGGAATCAAGGTGGTGCTCACAGCAAGGAATGAGGAAAGGGGTCTTCAAGCATTGGAAACACTCAAAGATTCAGGTTTATCTCACTTTGTGTTGTTTCATCAGGTAGATGTGGCTGATGCTGCAAGTGTAGCTTCTCTGGCAGATTTTATCAAATCCAAATTTGGTAAACTTGATATTCTGGTAAAATGCCACTTTGATTCTCTTTCTCTTTTTTTTGTTATAAATGAAAGTTTGCACAGAAAGTTTGTTGGTGTGCTCATTCTGCTACTGCTGTCAGTTATTCACTTTTAGAATTTTGGTTATTTGAGTTTGATTTAGTTACTTTTAACATCTTGTCATTTAGTTACGACAAAAAACAAAAAAAAATTAATGGTTTGAAGGTAATCAATTTTTTACATCTAGTACTTTTGGTGTTAGCATGTTTCAATATGAAAAATGGTTGAATGCAGATTAACAATGCGGGAATTGGCGGAGTTGTAATTAAAGACAGTGATTTAATCAGCAGAGTCATCTTGAACCGTGGGGTAAGAATCTAAGCGTGTTCTGAAATCTAATTAATATATATGGAAAGTTGCAGTGTCTAAAAGGGACCTAAGTTTGCTACTTTTCTAGACCATTTTGAAATTCTAGATCTCATGAACTTGCATTTGTGGTTAAGCCCAACACAAAGTCAAGGAATTGTGAAAGCATTTTCAGAGTAGTTATGGCTCTTCTTTTGCAATATTAATGACATGGCATGGAAAATTCTGGTTGTTAGAAAGGTTTTGATTATTTTATTTTGGGTGAAGGGGATGTTATTAGGTGTTTGAAAAACCTTTTGTGATTGAACATTGAGTTGCTATTGTTTTCAGGCAGTATCAGAAGAGGAAGGAACAAAGGCACTGACTCAAACATATGAGTTAGCTGAAGAATGCTTGCAAATAAATTACTATGGTGCTAAAATAGCTGTAGAATCACTTATGCCCCTCCTCCAATTATCTGATTCACCAAAAATTGTGAATGTATCATCCACTCTGGGGCAGTTAGAGGTAGGCAATAGCTTCTTTTGCCAATAAATTCTTTTCTATTTTTGGCACAAACTCCCACTGATTATGCCAATAACTTCATCAATAGCTGTAAATAACACTGATATGTTGAAGCATTTTTTTCATATGTATATAATCAGACTTATATCAATTATGTTCCTCTATCTAGGATAAAATAAAAAAAATATTATACTTTGATTCTGACATAAAGATAAATGATTTGATGACAATTTGATTCTTTGATTCTGTTGACGAAAATAATATAACAGAAGTCTTTATCTATATATTCTTAAAGTTTCATTTCATAAACCTAATTGTCTGAAGTTTTATTACTTAATCATGTCAAATTCAGAGTTTCCCCGAAGGATCATGGGCTAAAGGAGTCTTGAGTGATGCTGATAACCTGACTGAAGAGAAAGTGGATGAAATATTGAAGAAGTTTTTAAGAGATTTCAAAGAAGGTTCATTGGAGAGTGAAGGGTGGCCTAGGTACTTAAGTGCCTATATTGCCTCCAAAGCTGCTATGAATGGGTATACAAGAATCCTTGCCAAGAAACACCCTTCATTCTGCATAAACAGTATTTGCCCTGGTTATGTGAAGACAGACATAACATTAAACACAGGCCTCCTAACAGCTGAAGAAGGTGCTGCTAGTCCTGTGAGACTTGCACTGCTTCCCAATGGCACTCCTTCTGGCCTCTTCTATTACAGAACTGATGTGGCTTCCTTTTGATTTCTAGTGTTGCACTTTTCTGATTTGAGGATAAAAACTTTGCTTTTGCTCCTCAATTGTTGAACCTATTTTAAGCACGTATATAATGTTGTGTTAAACTTGTGTTCTTTGGATCTTAAGAAAGTCTAAAATTGTGTTAATTACATTGGAACATCATAAGCCGGTTTGTTTAGGTGTAATTTTTTAATGACGTGTATCAAAAATAGATAAAATGAGAATCTACTACTGTACTGTTTTAGTTAAGAATGATTTGAGTTTTTTTATTTTATTTTATTTTATTTTAAATTGTAGTGTCACATATGTTACCAGTTCAATATAAGATATAACTTTCTTTTTTTTAAGTCATTCACGGTTAACGAATTTGGTTCCTTTTTTAAATATATATATATATATATATATATATATATATATATATATATAATATATTTATATTTATATTTATATTTATATTTAAGTCTTCCACGTTACATAATTTGTGTTTTTTTTTTCATTTTTAATAGAAGTCATACCATTCAAAAGATAATGATTTTATAAATTCGTCAATTTATTAAAAATAGTGTCATGTGATACAATTTTAATATTTCTTTTTATTATAATAGAAATTGTAATAGGAAACTTTAAAACTTTAATTTTTTTTATTGTAATAGAAGTTGTCTCACGTAACACAACTTCAGTAGAATATAAATGCTTTTTAAATTTATCTAATATAATCTTTAAAAATAATTAAATATTTCAAAATACTTATTTTAAAATTTAATAAAAATTTCTTTTTATTTAAATAAGACGAAGTCTTCCATCGAACATATTTTGTGATGTTAAATTTCATTCATATTTTTTTTTATAGAATAATGTTAGAAATTAATAAAATGATATCACATATAACAAGCCAAATTTATAAAGAGATCAAGTTTCGTTACATAAAAAAAAATATTTGTTTGACATCATTATTTATCTTTGAATCATATTTGATACTATTTTATATAATAAAATATTATATAAATAATAAAATAATAATATATAAAAACGTTAAATAAAATAAGAAATAAATAATAATATCAAAGTTTTACACGAAAAGACATAAATACTCAAAGAAGTAAGAGGACGATAACCAATCTAATCATGAATTTGACTTGTAACACAATTTCATTTAAAGTACACCGTTGCATCAAAGAAAAAAATGCAAATGAATTTTTATATAATAAAACGTAAAAGATTGAAGACTTGGTCTTATTTAAAAACTAAATATTTTTTATTGTTAAATGTTTAAAAAATTATTTTGAAATATTTAATTATTTTTAAAAATTATATTCTACCATAGATGAATTAAAAAATATATTATGTTATCCGATTTCGTAAAAAAGTAATGTTACGTGGCACGACTTTTATTAAATTAAAAAGTATTAATAAATTTATAAAAAAATTATCTTCTAAAGAAGTCGTGGCGGTCTTCCACTCAAACTAATATAATAAAACACAATTTTTGTTTTGTGAAAGAATTTAGAAAAATATATATTATGCTGAAGTGGTAAAATGTGACATAATTTTTATTAAAACTAAAATAAAAATTGAATTCATATCACCTTACAATTTGAAAATGAAATTATATATTATATTAAAGTCTTGACACCACTTCAATTTAAAAAACTTTTCTCAAATAATTTTGAACTAAAGATGGTGTGGTGTCGTGGTTTCCTACTTTACAATTTGTCCATATAAATTTTTTTACTCATTTCAGTGAATATTATAAAAAATTACACCATTTATATAAATAAAATTCATAATCCATAATAAGCTTGTTACTTAAAAAATTAAGCTTATTATTAAAGAAAATTAGGGAGTCTGCCGGTAAGCATTCATCATCTAATCAATAAGGTTAACCACAAATGGATACTACGACCAATTCAAATTAATACTCTTAATTGCTGATTACTTTTAATATACTTTACTTTATTTTCATGTTCAAATTAAAATTTTAATATTTTAAATAAATTATCATTAGCTAAAATAATCATATACACAGATATAACTAAAAAGGAATAGTTTAATGGTACCATAGATAAAATAAATGAATTATTTTTTTCTGTCTCGTCGTTAAAAGATGGGACAAAAACTAAAGTATCCGCAAGTATTACCTATAATTCAGAATGAAGCGATTGCTAAATCATTATTTATTATAAATTATACATGTATGGTAAGTCGAATTATTACTATAAATTTAATATATAATTTTTATATTTATATACCTGTTTATTATAAGTTACACAAATAAGAGAAATAAGTTTCCAACTAATTCAATAATATAATACGTTAATTAAACATAAGTTTAAAATTATAGTATAAAAATATAAAATTATTTTTTATTTTGTAAGATGGAATTAATTCCGTCATTTTTATGATGATGTCAGAGTTTATCAAAGATATATTACAATAAAATTAGTTTAATCTATTATCTTTTTCATTCTCATCTTTATGTTGAAATTCTCGTATTAAATAAATATAAACATTAAATTATAATACATAAATAGATGTTATTATAAATTTTTGTTAAACTTAAATTGATGTAATTTAATTTATAGCAGAAATATTTGAAATTTTGAATGTTTAAAATATAAAAGAAAAATTGTAATAAAAATATATGTTTAGAATGGTCCAATTTACTGGATTTGAATGAGAAAATTGGAATAATATGAAGGTTTGGTGGGGCAGAAAATTAAAAACAGGAAAGTTTGTTTGAATTTCTGGTATAAAAGAAAAGAAGGTGTTGAAAGGAAGGTGAAGAGAAGAGAAAGGGGTTAGAAATTGGAGGAAGAAGGTAGGGTTCTTTTCTTCTTCTTCTTCTTCTTCCTCCTTCTCTGTTGAATCTAGCTGAATCAGGTATTTCATAATACCTCTCTTCTCACTTTCATATTAAAATCTTAGAATTACTTGTTTATTATGCTTCTGAGTGCTTCTCATGTTCACCTTTTCTTTCAATATATGGTGAAAGATACATCTTAGAACATTTTTGTAAGATCTATCCCTTTCTTTCTTTTTGTTTTGTCAAAGATAAATTGTGAGCAACAACTGTTGCGTCATTTCTACGTTTCCTCTTTGTCTTTTCTTCTTTGTTTTGCTTCCACAATTTTAGAAATGTGACTGAAGAGTATGGAGATTGATGTATCAGTTTTCACTTTTTTATACTTTGAATTAAATTAAGATCACAGCTATTTATTTTCATATATATAATTTTGAGTGTATTTCTAGATCCATATTTTTAAATTATACTCTAGGTATATATTTTTATATATATAATTTTGAGTGTATTTCTAGATAAAATGTTTCACAACCTATCCAGAAAACATAATTTAAAAGGTCTTTGACATTTTTTTATTTAAATAATAGATATGAGTATTTTAATTAATGGATTATATGAGTGAGAAAAGAAAAAAATGGAGATAGAGAAAGAAAATACCCTTAAAAAAAAGTCCTTCAGAATTGTATGGGACAAATACCCTTAGCTTTTGTTAATCCCATTTTTTTCCCTTATTTGCTAGAAGGGTCATGGTGGTGCTGAGAGCTGGTTTTTACAATAAAATTAGAATGTTAAATAAATTTCTTGAATTTCTTCCCATTTTGTTATTGAATGAACCTTCAAAATTCTACTTTTTACATTTAAAAAAAATTATTCCAAAATAATCGTAAGGTGACTGAATTTTGTATTGGTATAGGAACAAATATACAAATTAGAAATGTAGTATCTGGGCCAAAAACTTTATTTATTTTTATTTATTTATTATACTGTTTTTCTGTAACTTCTCAATTTGAACATGCATCCTTATAATTTTAAAAATTACTATTTTATCTTTTATTTAAATTGATTTTTGGATTATCTTGTGTTAATTTTTTTTTCTAAACATTTTAAAAATTTATAAAATACATTTTAGAACATATTTTTCAAAACATGATAAATTTTTGAATATTAAAATAAAATTTTCGAAACATACTAAATATATTTTGAAATAAATTTCTTAAAATATAATTTTCAGAATAAACTTTCTTAAATATATATATATATATATATATATATATATATATATATATATATATAACTTTATAGAATGTATTTATAAAAAACACTTTTCGATGGTAATGGTAGCCGTGGTAGGATAATAAGGGAAAAAAGTGAATGAGGGATAATTAAGTCATTTCGTCAATTGTAGGAGTGTAGGTCCAAAAGTAAGGGTGCAGAACTAGTTTCCTTTATTTTTTTTTATTTTAGTGATTGGGCCATCCTAATCATAGAGAAAAAAAATATCTTGTCTAATAAAAAAATGATAAAATAAATTTCAGATTCAAGTAAACCATAGGCTTAAATATGTTTTTATAAGTCCTTAAAAAAATTGTCAAATTTTTTTTTCTAGTCCTTTAAAAATTTGCCAATAAAAATAAGTAAAAACAAATTATGTTAGTTTTCTTTTTCTGATTTCTCTGTTAGTATGTTAGTATTATTGTTTATATAACAAATGAAAAACATTTCAAAAACTACCATTTATGAATATAATGCAAAATAATACATAAGAGAAAATTAAATTGAATTAAACTAAACTATACACTGAAAATGTATTTAATTAAAAATCAAACTGAAATGCAAAAATTGTATATGAATAAATAAAGCTGAACTAGTTTAAAATTTTTTGAATTGTTTTAAATTGTTTAAAACTAAATTATCCTATAAAATACATAAACTAGCCTGACTTATTTTACCTGCATATCTGCATCACATAAATAAATATATTCTTTTTATGTATTTAATTTTTTTTTTGAAGAAATGCATAAGGCATGTCATAAATATCATTTCATTTACATATTTAGAACAGTTTCCATCTAATTCCTTTTTATGGTAATGAGATAAATAATGATTTGGTGATAATTTATTTTCTTGTTATTCTCAATAATTGCAATTTTCCCTTGTTAGTTTTTTATATTTATAAATCTCTTGTTTTAATTAAATATTTTAAATCATCCAACAAAACAAACTTGACACTGCCCTGAATTATTAAAATGAACATTTTAGTTTTTTTTACTGGACACTGTTCAATTCCACTTTTATATAGAATAGATCATTATTTTTTGTGGAATAATGTAGTACCCTTCAACAATTTAGTAAGTTAACTTATTTTGTTAATCTTAAAGACATATATAATTGTATATATTAGTTTTTATTTTTGATTCATTTTTATAAATTTTATTAAATCTTTAATGTTAATTAGATAAGGGATTGAACATGACTCTTTTTATTTAGATTTATTTTAAAAAAATTTTTACAAGAAAAAAAAGTAAATAATTAGTACAATTCACTTTTTAGTACAATAAAAAAACCTACAGTTTTAATAAAAGAATTTTAATTTCATTAGTTTTTTTTTTGAATTTGGTTAATAATTACTTTTATTTACATTTGATTAATAATTGAGTTAATTAAATACATAGCGTTTAATCTTTAATTATTGTTATGTTTTATTAAAAAATAATTAGCCTTAATACACAATTAATACTAAATAAAATTTTTCATTTGTATATTAACCTTAATTTTTCTACACACAAAAATTTAAAGATTAAATATGTGTTTATTTCTATCATTGATAAAGTTTAAACAAAAGTAATATTAAGGCTGTAATTTTTTTTAATATATTAAAAATAAAATATGACAATTTTTGTCATACTAAACTTATTATTTATATAAAAAAACTATTAGTTTATTTACTTTTAAGAAAATTGTTTTAGTAAATGTGAAAGTCGTGCTTTCTTTATTGACTAAATTACGTTCACGAATGAGTTTTATATAATTTTTAAGAAATTAAAAATATATTTAAGTCTAAATTATAAAAAGATAATCAAAGAATAAAATAATGTCCCAATCAGCACTGTAGGTTAATAATAAAAATGGTTTAACATGTAAATTTAAATTTTTAATCAGCCTTATGTCTTTATCATTTTTCATTTTCTTATGATAGAAGTGTTATTTTTAATAAATATGGTATACTATTAAACAATAGATCTAAGTACTGCGATATATTTAATTTATTTTTTTTGTGTATTTTGATTGTTAAAAATTTTTAAAATAGTTTTTTAGTTTTTATTAGAAATTTAATTCATTAATATCATTTTATTTATTACTTAATAATTATTATTATTTAATTCAATCATGTTGAATCATTAAGTTGATTCATCAAAAGCTTTTTTATAATAATGTTTCTAGGGTAATGCTTTTCTTGAATCGGTTTTCAATTTGTATCCTGCCCATGAAGTGTTAATTTATATATATATATATATATATATATATATATATATATATATATATATATATATATATATATATATATATTTTTTTTTTTTTTTTTTTTTTTTTTTTATATATATATAAAATTGTATAT
>Ga0099825_1009494_pt1 | contig 11082 bp, 7 predicted proteins | sample SiratroredBW_FD_76838 | JGI IMG/M metagenome (GOLD analysis project Ga0099825, IMG submission 76838) | Root nodule microbial communities of legume samples collected from California, USA - Siratro red BW | ecosystem: Host-associated > Plants > Roots > Nodule | place: USA: California | collected...
TATCATGTTATTGAAAAGTAGGTCAACTCTAGAAGGAAAGGGTTGATAGTCAACATTAATGTTTATTATTTTAAAAGATTCTAAATATAATGACTTTTACAAAACTAAATTTTAAAGATTTATCTGTATATACAGTCTGAAGTATAATAGAAAAGTAGAGAAAACCCATTTTATTAGTATCGACTAAGTAGACAATGTCACTTTTGATAAAAATCATAATCTCTCTTTAAAATTAAAAAGACTAAGTATTCTTTAACACTAACATGCTTTTGCTTTCTTTGACACTAAGTATTAGTTACAAGAATTGTATATTTGTTGTATTGATGTTGTTTGTATTGTTTAGGCTTAAAGAATGTATTCATGGTAAGACATTTGATTATGAATACGGAAACAAATCTTTGATTGTTAGAAAGACACGTAAAAAAAGGAAACTAAATGTAGAATGTGTCTTGGAGATAATATGTAATATATTTCTTTTTATGTGTTATATATATATTATTACAGTATACGTAAGATTCAATTTTAAATTAAAGCAAGTAAATAGAGCAAGTTGGACACACGATAATACTTGTTGATGAAAAAGTATATATTGGAATTTAATTATATCTTGTACTTTATTGTTTATATTAGCATTTTGATATCTATTTTAGAAAAGGAATATTGAACTATGAATGTTATATGCTGTGAAGTAAATATTTTGTTGATGAAAAAGTATATATTGGAATTTAATTATATCTTGTACTTTATTGTTTATATTAGCATTTTGATATCTATTTTAGAAAAGAAATATTGAACTATGAATCTTATATGTTGTGAAGTAAATATTTTGTTGATGAAAAAGTATATATTGGAATTTAATTATATCTCGTACTTTATTGTTTATATTAGCATTTTGATATCTATTTTAGAAAATAAATACTGAACTATGAATGTTATATGCTGTGAAGTAAATATTGTTTTTTTTTTATGTTTTTAAGAAAAAAATATTGGATAATTCTTGTTGATGTAAAATTATATATGTATGCTAGATGGCATGTTGTGTCTTTAGTTCACTCAGCAAGTTCCAAAACATTTGTTCAAACAAGAGGATATGTTGTTTAACTCTATTATTACTTCAAACTTAATCTCGAATGTTTTATCAAAATATAGTGTCAATGTTACCTAGTATGCTTAAACTAGACTGTTTGAGTGTTAACCATTGTTTCATGTTCCTTCCTTGTTGTGCATTGATGTTTTGATTGAATGGTCCTATGGATTAAATACTTGTTGTATTGTTAATATTGGACCATTGAGCCATCCTTTTTAGAATATGAGATTAGATTATATGAAGTCCTTTAAGATACTTTTAAGATTTACAATGTACTGATAGTGTGATATTTTCTTGGAATCTTGATATACAATTTTTAACGTTAGATTTTAGTATGTCACATTTGTGTAGTAAGTCACAATTACTCAATTGGATGTGTAGATGCAAAAATTCTTCCAATAGTGTTATTTAAGTACTATAACTAGGATAGAGTACAATTTGAAAGAGAGGAATATCACACCATTTTTTTCCAATTTCATTTTTTAATAAATACTATCCTTAGTCCTTTCATCCTTTAGGAGGAGTCACCATCCTCTTACCATGCCTAACAAACTTTGGTGGCACCTACTTTCATCGTTTTACCATGCCTAACAAACTTTGGTGGCACCTACTTTCATCGTTGTGGACTACTTGTTGTCCATTAGGTTCACTATGTTCCTCCCTTAACATTACCTTCCACATTAAAGAGACCTTGTCTACAAGGTCAAGTTGTTGCAAAGGTAAAAGAAGTATTGGAGCTGAAAGATCACCATGAGATGGTTTGAGCAATGAAATGTGGAATATCGGATGAATTTTGGCATGTCATGGTAGCTCTATAAGATAAGCCACCATAAGATATGCCACAGAGCACTTAAACTGAATGTTGGCGATAAAATTAAAGCCTAACAAAAACATAATCACCCAAAGAAAATTGTAACTCAATTTGATGTCTATCTTACGATTGTGAACCTTAGGAAGATTTTCTTTAAGTGGGACTAGAAGTAAATTACATTGTCGCAATTGTTGTCGAAGATCCAAGGTTTTTCTTCATTTACAGAGGCGAAATGATGGAAGGATGATCCTGACCATAATACACCTTAAAACGTTCATATCGATAAAGGTGTGAAAAGAAGAATTATATCAAATTCCACTTAAAGGAAAAACTGAACCCAGTTGTGAGAATGATTATAGCTAAAGCAACAAAAATACATTTTAAGCCATTTGTTAGATGCCTCTGACTGCCATCCTTGTGAGGATGGTAGGCGAAACTCATTTCAATGAAGCACCTTAAAGCTTAAAAATGTGTAGCCAAAAGGAACTAATGAGCACCTTGTCCTTATAAAAAATAATAGAATTTAAAAACTCATACTACTTAACCACAGTAGCTATAAACACTTCAGCAACGTGCATAGTAAAAAAGGAAGCATTGAACGATGCAAAATGATACTTCGAGAAGCGATCGTGTGATGAAGGTAACCCATACATAAAGTCCATCACAATGTCATCCCACACCTTGTTAGATGAAATGAGAAATCTTAGTACAAGTTATTTTTCTATGTTTTAGATTATGTGATATATAATTTTTGATTTTGCATTTTGGTAAATTGGATCCATGAAGGAATGTGGGAATTATGTGAAGTTGAGAAATTTGGTTGATGGTAACGATGATGACAATGACGATAATGTGTTTACTCTTGGTTAGTTTGTCTTTGTCTTTGTTTCTTGATTTTATCATCCAAATACACCATAACATCAAGAAACAAAGGCAGAAACTGAAAAAGAAAGAGTAAACACAAAAACACATCATTACCACTAATACCATTAACCAGAGTTTTTACTTTCACATACTTTCCACATTCTCTTATGTGAATGGATTTGAAAATTACCTTGTAACATAATAACACATCCACCGTTGTAGCTTTTTAATTTCCAAAATACCTTACCTTACTGAGGAAGCCAAAGTTATTCCTTCAATTACGTCTCCCTTTCCAATGGAGAAGTGAGGTTGATGAAGAAAACTTTTTCAGAAGGTAGGTACGGGACTACCATACGCACCGAAAAATTGGCCACAATAGGGTTATGTTTGGGGATGAAGAACTGCACGGAGAGTTAACCTTAACAGTAAGCACTTTCAGGATTGGTATCTATATATGCTAGATCTACTATTCCGATTGTTGAAGGAAGATAAGGAGATAATAAGGTCAGGATCAGATTCAAAAAAGTTCCGCAAGCAACACATCTTCGCGAGCAAGTCTGTTGTTGAAAGGTATATCAATACATATTTTCTTGGCATCGATCATGAAGTCTTTTTATCTTCTTTCTCCTGAAGGTTTTCTACTTAATTAGCTTATGACAATCCCGTCCCTATTGCTGCCATACCTATTCGACAAATAAAACATGAAACATGTGACTCCAACTACAGGGACTTTTTAGTGTGTCATAAAGCACATAATGAAGGGTACCTAAGTCTTGTGTTAGAAGAAGTGGATAATTATTCACAAGCCATGTCGTGTGATGTCTGTTTTAAACCATTGTTTTGTCGTGCTTGTTGTAGCAATTATGGTGGCAAAGCTATTTCTATAGATTATGGTGGTTGTAGTTATGTAGATAGTACCACTGTCGATGTTATAATGGGGGACTGACATGATTTCTCATTCTTTGTCCAGCACTCTCATGGCACTCGACATAACTACAACCACCATAATCTGTAGAAACAATTTTTCCACAAAGAATGCAACAACAAGATGACAAAACAAAGGTTCAGAACAACAAACATCACAGGGCATGGTTTGTGAATAACTTTCCACTTGTTCTAACACAAGACTAGGGTACCCTTCATTATTTGCTTTATAACACACCACAAAGTCCCTGTAATTAGAGCCACATGTTTCATGTGTTATATGTCAAATAGGTATGGCAGCAATAAGGATGGGATTATCGTAAGCTAATCCTCCAAGAGAAAGAAGATAAAATGAGTTCATGATCGGTGCCAGGAAAATATGTATTGATATAGCTTTTAACAGTAGACTTGCTCGTGAAGATGTGTTGCTTGCGGACCTTTTTTTAATCTAACCCTGATCTTGTATCTCCTTCTCTTCCTTCAGCAATTGAAATAGTCGATCTAGCAAATATAGATACTAGTCCTGAAGGTGTTTATCGTTAGGGACAACTCTCTGTCCACTTCTCCATCCCCAAACATCACCTTATTGCGGCCAATTTTTCGGTACGTATGGTAATCCCGTAACAGACACTTCCTCTGCCACTTCCTAGGAACCATCTTTCCCAGCTTTGTCAAAAGTAAAATCAACCTCTTCTTTTAGTACAATACCTTCGGTTGAGATTGCAATATCATCAAGGTACTTGCTCTTGTGTTCACCAAACCCCGGGCCTTAAATACTGCAATCTTTAATGATCCTCTAAGTATGTTCACCTCAAAGTTGCTAGAGCTTCTTATTCAATATCCTCTGCAATAATGAATATAGGATATCCACTTCTAATTGCATCCCCCAATATGTTGAAAAGATCCCTAGCGGTGGCCTTTACTTCGAAAATGTCTTTCACACATTGAAGGTTCCACCTCTAAAGTCAAAAATAAGCACAATTTTTTCGCCACTCCTTGAACCTTTCTTATATAACCCATAGGCAATGGCAGTAGTGGTTGGCTCGTTAATGGTTCTCATCACGTTAAGCCCCACAATGGCATTGGCATCCTTTGTGGCTTGCCTCTAAGAGTTGTTGAAGTAGACAGGTACAGTGATGACAACGTTGATATGAATGCAACAGTAGTGTATATAGATGCTAGCCACATCATCTTATTGATCACCTTCAGAACCCTCATCTCAGACTTTATTCTCTCTCTCACAAGGGTGACTTGAACTACCACAATAGCCAGTGACGTGAAAAGTACAACGGAATTGGACAAAAAGAACACTTCAAAAGGTATTGTGCCTTCCATCACTACCAGCCCACTATTGTAATCTCCATGTTATAGCAGATCTGAAACAAAGTTTAAGAATAGTGAGAGAATTAAAAGAAAGAAAGTTGAGGAAGTTTCATCACGACACACTCAACATGAATTATATAGTTGTGAATATGGATGGTGTATTAGTAACAGTCAATGATGGAATCTACTAAATTTACATCATCAACTTCACTATGACATTCCAAGCTAAGCTTGAAAACATTGGTGGAAGGATCTATATGAGACAGGAAATGATGTATGAAATACTCGAGAAGTGAAAAATCTTCGAATGATGAGTCACGGAAGTTAGGCACGGTACAAAAACCCAAAAATACCTCCATCGCTTACTTAGAATACTTGTTTGAACAACAACTTTTGCATCCAGAGTCGAAAGTATGTGATGGATAATCTCATCTGGTTACTTAATCTGTCTTCTTTCTTTACACTATCACTTCTCTTATTCTTTTTTTTTTTCTCCTTTGCTAAAGTTACTCTTGGTGAAGTGCCACTTATATATGTAAGATTTACTAGAGACATATGACGGATGTGTGTTGTGAAGTCCCACATCATCTGTCTACATTTAGAAGATTCAAGCATTAAGGTAACGCTTTATCAGCAAATACTTTTCTGGCATGAGATGCTTTTCTGTTCTTTTATAATTTGTGAAGCTCAATTTTATATTTTGAGGTATAGTGATTTGAAGAGAGAGAAATAAAAATCTGAATACGTCAAGTAATGTGATAATGATATGAAAATTGAAACTTCGATTGATTATGGTGATGTTTTGTTGAGTTTGTACTTTAATTACCATTAGGTACTTTTTTAATGCGGTTATGGCAATTAAAGTTGTTCTTAGATGTTTTGAAATTTCTTCTCGCCTTAAAGTTAATTTCCGCAAAAGTCATATTGGCACTATTGGGGTCTGTGATATGGATAAGATTATCTTCTTTAACAGTCTTAAATGCAACCAATTAGAAATCCTATTTAAATATTTAGCCATGAAAATAGGTGGTAACCCTAGAACTTTGGCATTTTGGAAGTCAGTCATAGATAAGATCAAGTCGAGATTTTCTACATGGAAGGGGAAGATTATTTCTATGGCTGGAAGGATTTGTCTTATTAAGTCTATTCTCAATGCTCTGCCCTTGTTCTATTTCTCTTTTTTTAAAGCCCCTACCCTTGTATGTAAAATCATCAGGAGAAAATAGGCTAAATTCCTTTGGGGTTGGGGCTTCGAAGGTAAGAAAATTGCATGGGTTGCTAAGTATAAAGTGTGCTCCTCTGTCGAGGAGCGTGGACTGGGTATAAAAAATGTTGGGAAGTTTAATGCTGCCTTACTAGCTAAATGGCTTTGGAGGTTCGCATCAAAAGAGAAGGAAGTGTGGAGGGACATTATTGAGTCTAGGTACGATTCTTATAGGGATTTGAGACTTATAATGGGTGATCGGAAAGCTTCTGCATGGTGGCGAGATCTAGGTAAAGTATGTGATATTCATAATCAAAGTAATTGGTTTGATAGTAGGATTAACTAGAAATTGGGTGATGGAAATAGAATAAGATTTTGGGAAGATAGGTGGATTAGTGATGGACCTTAAAGTAAAATTCTCTAGATTGTACGTAATTTCTTTATGTAAGGACAAAGTGATTAGTGAAGTGGGGGAATGGGGAATATTGGGGGTAGTGAAACTTGTACTTGGAATCTGTCTTGGAGAAGAGAGTTGTTTGTGTGGGAAGTGGAACATGTACATCAGCTAACAACCCTCATTGTTGGAGCCCAGTGGAAGAGGAGTGTATCTGATGGGTGGATTTGGAATGAGGGCAATCTAAAAAAATACACGGTTGGATATGGGTACAAGGTTTTAAGTGAATTTGGTAGCTAGCTTAGTAACAATTGCATTAAGGAGCTATGGAGTCTTAAAGTAGTGGGTTATGCACAACTGTGTGTGTGGAGGGCTATGCTCGAAAAGTTGCTAACTAGACCTAACATGGAAAAGAGAGGAATCACAATTCTTACTAACTTATGTCCTTTGTGTAAGAAGGTTGAGGAAATTGCCCAACATGTGTTTATTAATTGTGAAGTTGCACAAAAATTGTGGGATAATTGTTATAAACGGATAGGATTATCTTCTGTAAGGCAGCAAATTATTGTTAACCATTACCAAAACTTTTATCTGTTATGTTGTAATAGGAAAACAAATATAGTATGGAAGGGTGTGTGTGTGGGAAATTTGGTACCATAGGAATAGAATTGTGTTTAAGAATGGGGTGGTGGATGACGTGGAGATTTTCACACTAGCACAACTCAAAGCTTGGTCCTAGGCAAAGGTTAGATGGCTGAGGGTGAATTTTTCTGTCTCAGATTGGCTTATTTGCCCTCAGATTTGTCTAGGTAGTATTACCTGATTTTATATAGTTGTTTGAGGTGTGTACTATAGGGAGGAATGAGTCTGGAGGTAATTGATGGGGGGAATGACAGGATTGGTGTTAGGTTGTGTGGCTTTGTTTGCAGGTTTGTCAATCCAAGGTAGCAGAGGCAGCAGATATCTCGGTTGTTGGAATGTATGAAGTCCAAGTTGGAGTCAAACGACAGACAGTCTTAAAGTCTTGGAAAGAGGAACTTTGTTTTACTCTCAATCAACAAGCTCCACAGTTATCCCTGTGCAGTATAAGAAGAATGTACCTGGATCCGGACTTTGTGTTATCATACAGTTCACTTCCTTATGTTGTTGATTTTCCTGTTGTGAAATTGGTTGTAGTGTGTTTCATTATTTAGATGATATTGTACTATGATGACCCTAGCTTTTGTATGGGGATGTCTTTGTAATAGTTGTTTTAAGTTTTAATTTGCTGAAAGGCGAACCTGTGCTTTGTAATAGGGTTAGAACACCCCTAAAATACTCTTATCAATTTATTCTTCATTGTTAAAAAAAAAAATGTAAAAACTATAAATATAGACGTACGCCAAAAGACTTTATGAGAAATTTCAAATGTTTTTCTTTGCAATAAAGTTGAAATTAACAAGGTAATGATAGTTGGAAATTTCAACACTTGTTTTAAGAAAAGAATAATTGATTAAATTTATATTAAAAATGTAATATTTTAATCTTATTTTATTCTTATAATAGTAATTCATATACGAATGTTACATTATAAACACATAAATGTTGTTCAGATAAATTGTATTACAAATTTTTATAAGAAAAAATTAAATGAATTGAACTTTTTGAAGATGAGAAAACTGTTATAGAAGTTCATGGCAAAATTTACTGGATAAATGTCGAGAAGTCCCATATGACCTGATTGTGTTTTGAAGTATAATGTCTATTTAACAAATTTGTTAATGAAAAATTGATTTCATCTGAAAAATTGATTTCTATGTCTAAATATTTATATGATATCAAAACTTATAGTAAAATGTTGGGAAGTCGCACATCACTTCTTAATGCTTGTAGCAATTTGCCAAAAATAACATTTCCTTAGTTTTGAAATTCCTTTATTTAAAGCTAAAAGCAATTCAATATGAAAAGTGGTATACATCAAATTAATATGGAATATTTGAAAGGCTAGAAATAATGTTGTGTTTAGGAATAAAATTTTTTATATAGAGGAGGTTTTTGTTGTTTCACAAAGTAACACAAGGAATTGGATCTAAAGGAAGTATGGGAGGATAGAGTTTTCATATTCGGACTAGTGCTTGAGCCCTAGGTCTTAATGTTGGTATCCGGGTCAAATCTTATATGTGTTCTAATATATATCAGACTTAATGCCTAGATAACTTTTATTATTATGATTTTGCATACTGGATACAAGGAGTAACTATGTGGAGGACGAATTTGTGGGAGCTAAGAAGTGGTTTATTTTGAATAGTAACTTGTGAAGCACCAAATACTGTTAAATTTGATTCAAGTTGTATGCATTTCTCTGGTTTGTTTAATACTTGTCAATAGAGTTGTTTATGGGTTTGGTTTTCAAATACTATTTGCAGAAGATTTTAAATGTATTCATGATAAGTGATGTAAATTTGAAATAGTTGGACTGTGTAGAGTCTTTAGTTGAGTTTTCATGTTTGTTTTTTTGTCTTGGCTATATTAGAATTTAAAGTATGAGGTAGATGTCATTCATGTTTTATGTGCTTAAGATGGACTATAGTTTATATGTTTGGATCCTTTATTTTGTAAAGAGTTTGAGTATCCCTTAAATACTCTCATTTATTTATTTTTTTTAACAAATAAGAAAAACAAATGCTTATTTCAATAATAGAAATAACTTATTTATGAATGTTTAAAGGTATTGTTAACACATGTGTATCATTTGAAATTTACTATATTGATCACAATTAATGACATTTTTAATATTATAAAATTAATATAAATTATATTTTATTCATCTTGAAAGTTATTTTGGATTTAAAATAACCAATCATTTGTAAATATGTATAGCTAGTGAGTTTATTTTCTTATTAAAAGAGAATATAATCGATTATACAGATTACAGTCCGAAATAAAATCTTAAAAAAGTAAAAATATATTTACTTATTATATTTGAAATTAATTTAAAAATATAAATTTTAAAATCAGATAATATTGATTAAAATTAAAAAATAATAAAACAATTAACTAAAATTTATAAAAAACACATTCCATTGTAAATAAGAATACACTTGAACTTTTTTTTTTTGAAAAACAAAGAATAGAATAAATAGGATCACTTAAGGAGTGTTTCAATCCTATTATAAAAGACTTTAAAAATATTACAAAACCTCAACGGATGTCTTCTAATTCACCCTTTAGAACACAATAAATGCCTGAAACAAATACAACAACATCAATCATATAATACCAAAGCCAGTACTATCTGACAAACAAATACAAAGCAAACAAATATGTCAGTCTTCCAATAGACATGAGAGTATGTGCTAAGAATCTTGCAATCAACAATCATAGACCAAGAACTCAAGCAACTACATGCACCTCCATAACATTGAAGTTAACTCATGTACAATAATTGGAGCTCTGTTGATCGAGATACGCCTATCCCTTCCTAAAGTTGTGGCAATATGTGTCGGAGTACATTTGGCAGTCTTTAGGATCTTGACACCCTCCAAGTAACGCTGTTAACAAATACAACCAACCCAGCAAAACAAAAAACCTTAACTAATAGATTTAAATTGCGTGGTTCCTAGCCATTTCTGCATCCATGTTTCTGACACTAAGACTCTGTCCAATCTATTTCTAGATGTGTCATTGTAGATGTGTCATTATGACAGAGACATATGACGATGTGGTTAAGTTTCGTAAAGTAGCCGAAGCCATAATAGAGAAAAATATGTAGATATCAAAATACATGACGAATGTCCTGCTTTACCTTTAGAAAACTAGTTTGTTTATAGTCTTATGAAAAAAGATGAGGTTGATAAATATATTTCTTCTAGGTGATAAATATATAATTAAATGAATTGAACTTTTTCAAAGGGATGAGAAAATTGTTGTAAACTTGCTAAAGTTATTGCAGAAATAAAAAATCTCCTATATCATGTGACTGAGAGATTTAAAGTATACATTTGTATATTTCACTAAATCGTTTTAACCTGAAATATTTATCACATATTAGAGAAATATTCAAAAATCCCCTATATCATGTATGGTATTACAGGGGTACTAGAGGTTCTAGTAAGATTTTGGGACACGTCACCTTTTTGTTTTGATGCATGCATTTCACCCCTGATCTCTCCATAATAAATCATAAAAGTTTTGAAGATAACTTTTGATGACATGTTTTAATATTGTAAAATTAATTTAAATTAAATTTCATTTACCTTGAGAGTTATTTTTAAATTCAAGATGAAACAACCATTTATAAAGAATATAATTAATTATAGAGATTACAATCATTAACAAAATCTTAAGAAAAATATGGATTAATATACTTGAAATTATTTAAAGAAAATATAAATTTTAAAAATAGATAATATTAATTAAAATTAAAAAATAACAAAAATAGTTAATTAAAACTTATAAAATATACATTTGATACATTTAAATTAATTGATTTAAAA
>Ga0099825_1009495_pt1 | contig 11078 bp, 5 predicted proteins | sample SiratroredBW_FD_76838 | JGI IMG/M metagenome (GOLD analysis project Ga0099825, IMG submission 76838) | Root nodule microbial communities of legume samples collected from California, USA - Siratro red BW | ecosystem: Host-associated > Plants > Roots > Nodule | place: USA: California | collected...
TCCTATAGGTCTATTTAAAGTAAATAACTAGTATAAAAATAAGTTACTAGCTTCCCTTACCTAAGACAACGATCTCCTACCAATTCCTCTGATTAGGCAATAACCCCGGTCCAACTTTAGGGATCTAGAACAAGTTTTTCAAATAACACTAACTTTTAGTATTACCTTAATCAAATTGAGAGGAACACTTTTCTCAACTGTTACCATCAATATTGATGACAAAAACTTAACGAAAAACAAAGAACAAGAGATCTTTAAAGCAAATATGAACTTACTCTGTTTAAAATTCTGATCAGTTTAAAATGATCCTAAGATCCTTAACTACTGTAGGACTTGATCAAAATCTAAAATAGATGGAATATGAAGGGTGAAAATCAAGAGAGAAGAAAGAGAGAGCTATGGAGGTTGAAAGGTAGGATAGAGAGAGAAAAAAAAAGTGAAAAAAAGTGGTGCATTTTTTTTTGTTCTTATCCCTACCGGAGTGGGGTTACAATTAACACTATTTTATTGTTATTTAGACTAGTATTATTATTAACATTAATAATAATAATTATTATTATTATATTAATAATAATAATTATTATTAATATTATTGTTATTACTTTTATTATTATTAATAAAAATCATAATAATAGTTATAACAACAACAACAATAATAATAATAATAATATTATTATTATTATTATTATTATTATTATTATTATTATTATTATTATTATTATTATTATTATTATTATTGATCACAAAATTTTTCTAATAGTTACAGGTTATATATGAATAATTATAGGATCTGGCTTAATTTCCTCTTAGAGTAGATTCTTAATAATAATGTTAAGCCTACGCATCTTGTGTTTTTTTTTTTAATAAAAAAAATGTGAAAAGATAATATAAAAATATTTGTTTTAAAATAACTGAGACTATAAAATATTGTTAAATTAAAAAGAATTGTTTAGTTAACGAACGAAGAGTTTTTAAAATATAAAAAAGGATTAAATAGATTGGAAGTCACGTCTTAAATAAATAGTAAATACCAAACTACACAAATTATGTTTGTATTATTAATAAAGAAAAAATAATTCCCCTAAAACAATATTGATAGATAAGTAAAAAATCACTCCCCTCAATAATTGAGTTCACTTTTTTACTGCCTTTTTTTCTTTTTCTTCAAACCTGTGTCTCAGAAGTTTGGACATATAATTCCCTTACTCTACCAAAAAAATTAGTTTTTTTTTTTCTCTCTAAATAGTGTGACTTCTTCTAAAACGAATATCTCAAATTTTATGATGCTATTTTATTTTGCACTCTCATGATTTATTCCTCGCCACGAGGGGTGTGAAAAACAAAATATTTCTCTTGCTATTGTCTCTTTATTGTTAATTAACTCCTTTCTCGTCCTCTTATCCGTATGTTGTGTTGTGAATTCACCAAAGAAACGTTTTCGAATTCTACTTCAACAACGTGCCTTAAATTGTGCAATATATAAGAGTCTTTCAAATTTCACTATCTAATAACTCTTTTTTTATTAAAAAATGACTTTCAAAAGGTTTATTAGAAGTCAGTTTTTTCAATAGAAATAAAAGAGTTTTTAAATTATGTAATCCAAAATATAATACTTAAAATTGACTTTTTAATTAAAATTAGTATCCAAATTACTATTATGAATTGTATAATGTCATATACGTTTTTAAATTCTAAATTTCACAATCTAAAACACAAAGTAATGATTTTAACATTTATAAAATTGTAGAAGAAAAGTATGGGGTACGAAAAGGAATTACTACTTGTTATAAATTGAGCTCAAGCCCATGAATCATATTTTAATTTGAAGGCAATTTCTTTTATGTACCTCCATGATTTCAATATGCACCTTCATAAATTTTAATATTTCAAATTTCTTTTTATTTGTATTTCAATTTGTGTTTCAGATTATACATTTTGAAATATAAAATTATATTTTGGATTATACAATATGAAATAATTAATGTAAATTCCCTCTCTCTTCCACAAAAAAGTCTTTGTATACACATAGGTTCTCACTTCACTTCCCAGTTATGTCTATTATTACTAACTACATAACATGTTTTCCCTTCTTCCATTTCATCTCAAAAAAATTAACAAATCACAACAATGATTAATTCCTCTTTTCCTTAATTTATTCTAATTAGGTTTTGATTAACCATTTTCATTCACCATGTGCCATTACTCCACTCAAATTGAGTTAGTAAGGGAAGTAGTTGTTTCCACCATTGAAGGTAACAAGGACAAAGCATTACATTGTATTAAGATAGCTAAGGAAGCCATTAGGTCAAGGAACAAAGACCGTGCTGTCAAATTCTTCAAAATCGCTTATCAACTCAACCACAATTGTCGATTCGATCATTGCTCAAAAAGTGTGAACACCTCAGTTATCAGTCCTCTGCTATTGTTGTGTTGGCTACTAATACCTCTTCACAAATAAGATGTAGTCCCACTATACTACTCTCTTGGAATAGTGATGTCTCACTAAACGCCATCGTCGACAGTTACGAAGACTCTAGCCGCCAAAACTAATTCTAAATCCAAAAATGTATTCTTAATTATTTATCGTGGAATGTATTTCTAGATTGAATATACTTTTCAGATTGTGAAATTGAAAAAATAATTCTAGATTTAGAAATTCATTTTGAATTTTGCATTCTAGATATGTATTTCTAGATTGAAAAAACATTCTAGATTCAAAAATGCATTTGTAGAAAATGAAACAATAGAGGAGATAAGGTGCAAAAAGAAAAGTTGTATATTCCTAAGTGTATATTATGAGAAGACTTCTAACTCTATAAGTTGGAATTTCATTTATTACATGCTAAGGTTAGGTTTTTTAGCAAAATGGATTAGATGGATGAAAAAATGTTTGGAATCCTCAACCTTATTTGATCTTGTCAAGGGTAGTCCAATTGAGAAATGTAAACCAAAAAATGACTATGACAGGGAGGTCCCCTAGCACCATTCTTGTACCTAATAGTCATAGAAGGCTTAACGGGAGCTATAGGATAAGTTGACAAAAACATATTCTTGAGTGCTCATGTGGGTAGGAAGGAAATTAGTGTAAATATTATACAAAGCGTTGATGATACCTTCTTCTTTTGCAAAGCAACAACCTAAAACATCTTGGTCCTAAAATCAATTTTGAGGTGTTTTGAAATGGTGTCAAGGCTAAAAGTAAATTTTCTTAAGATTAGAATATGAGGTATGGGAATCAACTTAAGCCTGATTAGAGATATGCCTCAATACTAAACTGCAACACTATGAAAATTGCCTTTACTTATTTGGGGATGGTTGTAGGCAAAAATCATAGACAAAACACATTTTGAGAAGGTATAATATATAAGATTATGGTAGGAAACAACTATCCCTAGCTGAAAAAATATGTCTTTTGAAATATGTGCTTATTGTTGTTTTCCTCTTTCACGTGTCTTTGTTAAAAATGTCTTTATCAATGGTGAAAATAATTAAATGAATTCAAAGAGACTTTCTATAGAACTGTGAGAGGTACAGAAGGAGGATATCATGGACATCTTGGAAAAACGTATATAGATCAAAAGAAGGAGGAGGGTTAAGGGTGAAAGACCTAAGGTTATTTAATTTGACACTATCAGGGAAATGAATATGGTGTTTAAGGATAGAAAAAAGGATGGTCTGTAGTAGTTATGGTGGAGAGACATAAGGAAAATTGGATTATTAGGGATTGGGGGAACAACTTTCAAGATAATTATGGATGGATGACAATAAATGGAAAAACTATAAGGGTCTAGGAAGATATATGACTGCTAGCACACCATTTAAGGACAAATATCCAAAGTTATATGTCCTCACAAATTGCAAAGAAGCAAGGTTAGAATCGGTAGGGAGCTGGCAAAATAACATATGGGTTTGGAACTTTGAGTTGAGGAGAAAGATGTTCATAGGAAATAAAGTTGGTAAACATGTTTATGCAAGACATACATAACATAGTTGTAGGGAAAGGGAAGATGAATGGCGATGGAATGTGGATGAGATGCATGGTTACATGATAACAATTGCATACAACAAAGTTCTTAGTGAATTGAGTGAGGAAGATATGACAAACTTGAAAATCATTTACAACCAATAGTGTATCAATTGGATTACATCCAAGCATCTCAAACCAAATTTTTCCAATATTTTCTTAGCATAATTTTTTGACAGGTTCATCTTTATCTTGATGAACTTTTAATCCACTAAAATGATGCAACAAACCTAGATTGTTCATCTCATATCTTTCCATCATTCTATTCTAAAATCTTCAATCATCTTTAAATTATTTTTTCACAAAAACTAAATCATCCAAATATAATGCAACAAATATTAAAGATCAATTATACTTGTTGTTTGACTAGGCTTGTCCTTATTCTTCCTAAGCCCTTTCTCTATGAAATAAATGTCAATGTTGTTAAACATACTCTTAGACCTTGTTTCAATTTATAAAAAACTTTCTTTAATTTATAAATTTTCTTTTCTTAATGCTCAGTACCAATTTCATTCTAAAGGACCATAAAGACCAAAATATTAGAGAACCACCATCAAGGTTTTCATCTTTTAAGCTATGAAGAATCATAATATATTAGTTAATATAAACACTTTAATCCACAATTTAGATGCAACAACAATTATAAGATAAACACCTATAAAAGACACACATAACTATATATAAGACACGAAGAGATTAAAGGTTTGTAGTCAAACATATATTTTAGGCATGTTATCACACATAAATTATCAAAATTGAAAGCTAAAGAGTTACCAATATTTTAAAAATATTAATAATTTAAATATGAATTAATGGTATGAGCATATTCAGAGCATACCCTCAAATTGCATCCACTGTATCATGTCAAAATACTCAACTGATGGAAAAACTACTTTATGTCACTTCTCATGGACATGAAGAGTACCATATGTGTGAAATAAATAAACATATTTACCATTTATTTTTCTTGATATCTAATACTTACAACGAGTAATTGATTTTACTTATTAGCTTTTAAAAATGATGGTGAGAACGAAGACTATTTTTTTTTAAAAAAAAATTCTTGTAATAACTGTATATATAAATAAAATATTGTAATTAAGTATTTATTAATATCCAATTCCACAGCATAAGCTTAGAAACCTCTTAACCTCTAATTTAGACGAGTTGTTTCACATTAACGCTTTAACATTTCACCCACTCTAATAAAATATAATTATTTTATGGTTGATCTAGCGGAAATTAATAGTGTATTTTATCATTTATTGCGTTGTAGCTTTATGTGTTCGGATATATTTTAAATTAGTTTATATTTTCTTTTAAATTAATATAATTATGATGAAAAACAAGTTCATGAGAGCATGATGATGGGTAGTCTTCTTGCCGGAGAAGGGGGTTTAACTAATGATTGATAACACCTTTTTGGAGGAGAGGGAATTCCTCATTCGTGGGAAAGAAGCTTCCATCCTATGTAAAGAAAACAAAATGTGATTCGAGACATTTAAATGTGAAAACATTTATTTAAGAAAGGAGGAGAAGAAAAACATGTAATACAAATTAGGCTCACATTAATTATCACATTCTTTTTCATGTTTTAATAACACAAATTAAATTAATACTTATTTACAGTCCATAGTTCATATTATAAGTCATGTCGGTTAAATCAAAATTAATTAAAAAAATATTAAAAATAATTAAAATTAATATTAACTAAGACGATATTAATTAAGATAAATATAAATATTAAAAATAAAAAAAATAATATCAATTACATTAATTTAAATAAATGTTAAAAATAAATTAATAAGTCTTTTTATATATGCGGTTTTTTCCCATTTTTGTGTACTTTTTTTTTTAAATTGCCAGAATGGGTAAAAAAAACTTTTTCCCATTATAGGTAAATCGTGTCAAGTTAGAATGATTTCATTACGAAAAATTAATAAAATTGTGTCACCATGTCACAATTTTAAAAGTTTAACTGAAATCGTGCCATATCAGCACGATTTTAGTATAAAAAAATTGAGCTGAAATCGTGTCACATAAGCACGATTTCAAAATCACATCAGCACAACTTCAATTAATACCTAAAATCGTGTTATAATAACACAATTTCATTATGAACTAACTGAAATTGTATTATAATGACACGATTTCTTAATAGTAAAATCATGTCAACTTCGCACGATTTATCCATAATGGAAATTAAAAAAAAAATTACCCATTCTAAGAATTTTGAAAAAAAATTGTACCAAAATGAAAAAAAAAAGCCTTTATATACAGTCGGATAATAAAGTAAATCACATAACATGTCATTTTTTTACATAAATAACATTTATATTAAGCCTACAAGTGAAATAGAATATAAAATTAATTAATATAAAAATGTTATTTCACTAGTTTGAGCATAATTAAGGTTTTTGTATTTTTATTAAATTTGGTACAAATCCTTTCATTATTATTTTTTTTGGTATTTTGGTTTTCCACCTCTTTTTCTTCGAATGAAGATAATATATTGATGGTGTTTTTAAGAGAACTCCTTATCTTGTAACTTGTAGGGCATATTTTGTGATAAATTAACTACTTTTACAAAGTTGTTTTATTTTATTTAAACAATTATTGTGTTATTCGTATTTTTGGATTGGAATGAAATTTCATTTGTTCATTTGTTTGATGGAAGAGTCTTAACTTTCCAACCTCATCATTAAATCTACCATTTCTAACTTTTTTTTTTCTTTTGAGAGCAAACATAAGGATCAATGTTGTTAGTAATTATGAAGAATGCAATTGTTTTGTATCATTTTTTGATATATAAGGTAAATGTGACATAGTACATGTGTGATAAGAAGACAAACTCGTTTATACTACCTTATAACACGTGAAAAATAAACTCTAATAACTTTAGACATAATTTATATATCAAAATCACGTTTAGTTTGAGTATTATTTTAAACATTATATTATTAGTTAAAATCCAACGCTACTTGTCTCATTAACGTAGAGAGAGATGATTATGTGGAGAAGTTTGCTAGTTTTGAGGTTAAGAATAGGATAATATGGGGTGAATTCTTATTCCAGATTTTATTAAACTTGATTTCTACAGGAGTAATATAGAATCTACCTAGTTATGCTTGAGTGAGTTCTAATATAGTTCTCCATTTGTTTGTACTTTTTGTTTTATCAATTATGATATTCTAATATGCTGTATTGCTGAAGATGCCATTATAGTTAAGATTACAAGTTTTATGTCTCTTTACCAGGCTGAATCTTTGAACTTAGAATATGTTGTATGCAAACTTTTAAATTCTAGTTGAATAGTACCTAAGATTAATTATACACACTCTTTAATTATCACTGTATTTGATGAGTTAATGCTGATGCAATACACTCTTAGATTATAAAAGAAATTATATTCACATCTTGTATCTATAAGTTTTTATGTTTTAGTATGCAAAATATATACTTGTCCATTTCGAAAGTTGACAATGTTGAAAAAAGACAAAAAGAAAAAAGAAAAGAAAAGAAAAGGTAGAATTAATGACAAAGAAGATGCAGAAAATGTGTATCCGAGTAACATTGTGCTGGATTTTGTGCTTATCTAATTGGAGAAATATGACCAGGTTTTAAGCACGCCATGAAAACACCCTATAATCGTACAATGAAGACGCGACGTTCTACAAATTGAGTGAGTCAGCGGAACTATTTTTCAAACATATCATCAATTTTAGACAGAAAAAAGGTTGAAATTATTTCTACCACTCTTTTTCTGAATCAAATCTTATTTGGCCCTAGCTAGTAGTGGCTCGTAGAGGTTTTGATTTTCGTGAGAAGAGTTAAGTGCCTTGTAAAGTACATGGTGGCTTTGTATTCTACTACATTTAAATATTCATCCAAAGGTCTCCATCTACATCTTTATTAATAACAAAACGTGTAATACTAGAGTATCTCAATCTCATTATCATGCATTATATACTATACTTTGCACCTTTCATTAGTCCATATAAAATTTCAAACACACTTCATCCAACTAATCCCATTTTATATTTTAATATCATTTTAAAAAAATATATATTTAATTCAATCTTACAAAACTGATTTCTAAAATAAAATATATAATTTTCTTATATATTATAATTTTATCATATTATTAGTTAATATAATACTTTGAACAAATATAAAAATTATATGTATTAAAAATATTTTATTATCATTTGTCATCTGTTTACAGTTTATATTTCAATGGGTGGTCTAGCTATATCATTGGTATTAGTTGGTATTATCACTTGAAATTAACAAAAATGCAAGAGCAAAAAAGATATTTATTGAGATAGGAGATTAATATGCATAACCTTTGGTTTTAAACTAAAAATGTATAGGACAAAGTTGCTTACACGGAATATGTCATATATTAATGTGCTTAATGTTGATAGTATAATGGAGGAAGGATTTGAGGGTAAGATCAAGTTCATCCACTAATAAAAATTAATATAGTAATAACTAATATTTGTTCATAAAGCAGATAATCTTTTGATTACGTTTGGTTTTTATGACAGTTTCATATTTTAGTCAAATATAAGTAAAAAATTATCTACTTTTACACTTATTAATAATATTAATTAAGTTTATTTATTGTTCTTAATTTAATAATATAAAAATATTTTCTATATCATGCTTAATTATATTTACTAAAATTTATTGATGATGGTGCTCGGATTTAACATATATTTTAAAATAATAATATTAAATAGAGTTAAAAATTAAATTTTTTTTACATTTAAGTTTCATTAACATTATACATTTTTTTCCTATATTTTACATGAGAGGCAGAATTAACTAACATAACGATATCAATTTCTTAGGTGTGTGACCATTGCTTAATCGTACAATCAAACAAAGTCTGTGTCAGTGATTAAATAATAAATGAAAATTTTAGAAAGGGAGGCGAATTGACGGACATAAACTTATGACCATTCATTTTATAAAAAATAAAAAAACTTTTAATTATGACCACTAATAGTGATAGTGTACAAATTTGCATCTTATTTTTATATTTAAATTTTTTTATAATAGTGAGTATTTTCGATCATAAATGTTTGTTAAAGATTCATCGTTTTGAGTATGATCTTCCTTTACAATCACTCAAAACTTTGTCAAGAAAACTAGCATAATTTTTTAATGTTCTTGTATTCATATATTCATTAATCAAAACATTGTTCTCATAATTATAAAAACTAACAAATAATACTACAATAACAATTATATTTGATTTTAAGAGAGAACGTAATACTCTAAAAAATAGTTATAGAATAAAAAACTAACCTAGAATTTAGTTTTAGAAATAAATAAGATAATATCTATTTTTTTTTAAGAGAAAAGTTTTGTTTAAGTAAATAAAAGTTAGTTATTTACATTTTATTTTTATAATAACCACCAACTTTCTCTCTTTAAAAAGATATTTTATCTCTCTAAAAAGATATTCTATTTTATTTTTATAAAAACTATCAACTCTCTATAAGAAGATATCATGTTTTATTGTAATAAAAACCACCAATTATCTTTAAAAAGATATTCTATTTATAAAAACTATTCATTCTCTCTCTTTCTTTAAGTAGATATACAGTTTCGTTCTTATGAAAACCATCATCTCTCTACAATAATTTCTCTTTAATCACGGGCAACCTAACTCTGTTCAAGAATCTGATCGGACACTCTTGATCTACTCAACACTAGGAATCTAGGGGTATCCTCTGATTGTCAATATGATAACATATGAGATCACAAATCTAGAGAAAAGGTAGAAAACTTTAAAGAGAAATTATTTTAGAGATGATAGTTTTCATAAGAATGAAACTATATATCTTCTTAAAGAAAGAGAGAGAATTGATAGTTTTTATAAACAAAATATCTTCTTAAAGATAATTCGTGATTTTTATTACAATAAAACAGAATATCTTCTTAGAGAGAGTTGATAGTTTTTATAAAGTTAAAATAGAATATCTTTTTTAGAGAGATAGAATATCTTCTTAGAGAGAGAGAGTTGGTGATTGTTATAAAAATAAAAAGTAAATAACTAACTTTTATTTACTTAAACAACTTTTCTAGTGAAAAAAATAAGTGTTGTCTTATTTATCTCTAAAACTAAATTCTAGGTTAGTTTTTATTCTATATCTATTTTCTAGGGTATTACATTCTCCAATATAATAGAAATAAAGACCGGTTTTTATAATGATTTTTCTCCAATAATACCACTAAATCAGGCATATCACATAATAAATCCTATAATATAGCAACAACAAAAAATAACTGGAAAAAAATATCCTAAAAGTTGTGAAGTTGTGTCTATCAATTACATTAAATACCTAACATAAAGAAACACTATACATTTCACTACAACTTATATCTAAGATCAAATAAAAATATAATTAATCAATCAAAACATAACACTTTTAAGAGTATTCTAAGCACGAAACATCAAGATAGAAATATATCTTAATTTAGTCATGAGTGTGCCCTCTCACCACTTCATCAAGATTCTTTTCTTTCTTAATACTTTCATTCTCATTCATCACAATCAACTAAACTCAAATACAAATCAAAATTTCATAGATCATACTCAAACATCCAACTAAAAACATTTTTCCTATTTCTTAAAACTAAATTTAAAAAAAAAAAATCACATGCAGAAGAAACACAATAAACCCACTACCCTTAGGTCATCCTAAGGACGAACTGCTCTGATACCAAATGTAACATCCCATATTTTTCATATAATAGAAACTTTATTGCGTAAAACTTATATAATAAACATGAATATAAAAAATCCATATATTCATCATGTATTTCAACATATACTTCTCTAAATAAGATTTAATAAAAATATCTTCATAAAATTACAATAAAATAAAATAAACTAAAATTAAACTTCTCCATTAGCTCACTACGGATTCACACCACCTGTCAAATCCTCTGCTCACGTGTAATATACACGATCATCGCAGATTTAAAAACAAAACAAACACCACACAAAAATAAGGGTAAGCTAGAGAGTTTTAAAAAA
>Ga0099825_1009496_pt1 | contig 11077 bp, 7 predicted proteins | sample SiratroredBW_FD_76838 | JGI IMG/M metagenome (GOLD analysis project Ga0099825, IMG submission 76838) | Root nodule microbial communities of legume samples collected from California, USA - Siratro red BW | ecosystem: Host-associated > Plants > Roots > Nodule | place: USA: California | collected...
AGTCGATCAATCATACCATTGCATTTCAATTTCGAAATTGATCAAATATTTCCTCTTTTTTTATACATATTTATTCTTCTTTGGTAGATTTAATCATTCCCCCCTTTTTTTTTTTTTTTTTTTCTTGTGGACATTACATATTAATTAATTTTGGCATATTGCACCCTGATGAAGTATGTCATTATACATTTTTGTTGTATCTGCCATTCTGCGTGAAGCAATAGATTGTTACGTTAAATGGCTAGAAGAGCACAATCTTAATTATTAATTTTTTTAATATAAGAAAAGACTATTTTCATGAGTCCATAATGAAATTAATGATGGTTCTTTTGATGATGAAAAAAGTAGTCGTAGTTAGCAGTCAGTGCAATGCAACTCTAACCGGACGGATTCGATGAAGTGCTCAAAAAGACATTTCAGTTTACTGTTCTGAACCGCAGGGTGTCCGGTTCAGAGAGAACAGTGATCCAACATACATATCCAACCGTCAGAATTACAACACCCGATTAAATGCACTAATATCTCTCTCTTTCCCAAAGTGTATCAAATCAACCCATTGAAAATTCTCTCCATATGGATAAGGAAATAATGCTGTTATTATCTTATAATTATACAAATTAGATTAGAGGCCAAAATAAGGAGAATGAATAGTAAAACTATTTTATATATTTTTTATTAAATTGCTACCACTTTTATATTTATATTTAATTGTCTTCTCTCTTAAGCAATTCTTTTCCATGCCTGTTAAAATAGACAACTCAAAAAACGAGAAGGTGATGGAGGGGGGAACCACTTCGGCTTAGAACACAACAAAATGGACCATAAAGTTATAATGGCTTTGCACCAAACACATCAAACGGTCCACATGCCAACACTGTCATGGTCATCATCAATACAGAGTAGAATAATATACTATATAACGGAGAGTTCGAGAGGGAAAGTGAAGCAACAGAAAGGCAGGATTAACAAGTAACTGAAAGAGAAAGTTAAAGAACCAAGACCAAAGAAAAAGCAAACTAAGAACATAGAATTATCCCCTTCTCACTCCATCTTTCGCAGCAAGACGGAGAAAAGGAACCAAACAAAAAGGAAAAGGTCAAAAAAAAAAAAAAAACATCACATTGACGAGACCATAATGCAACCATCGCAATCAAAAACATCTACATCACCATCGTAAAACGTCGACGTACACCTGTGTGGTCTTCTAACGTCAAGGTAGCTGCTACTCGCTTTTGTCATTTTTTTTCCCTATTATTATCAACGTATTAAGGATATCGCCATCGTTCATCATCTCGTGAAGTCGTGCACGAGGCTCGTTCGGTCTGGAACGTTAAGGTTCCACGAGAAGAACGGAATGCCGTTCTCCGAATCTCTATCGTCGGAATCCTCCATGAAACGTAACTCGTTACCCATCTGCGAGTGTGCGTACCACGAACTGCTTTGGTTGCCATACGAGCGCGACGATTCCATTACGCTGCCAGGAACGGCCGTAGACGTGGCGGCGGCAGCGGTTGCTCTTCTTTCTTCCTTCTTATATCTGATCCCGCAAGCATTGCATAGTGACTGCATCAATTCAATTGAAACGCAACGTTAACAAAATCGAATAAGTGATACTAGCATCAATCATTTTTGCAAATTCAATGATTTAAAAAAATATATATAAATACCAACTTATTCCTTTGATGTTGCTTTGCAACAATTAAAAATAGCGGAATTTTAAACCTGGTTACCAAGTAGAAGCTCTTGATGATACTTTTATAAAATATGTCCAGTTCCATTTACCAAGGCACAACTTTCACATAAACAATTGACATAAAAAGTGGTAGTGTCATATATTCACTTGTAACATTCTTATTGTTAAGAAAAAAATGATAAAATAATATGAAGTTTCGTGAGTTGTGGTAATGAAGCAATGGCTATACCTTAGGGCCACGAGGACCGTTTCTCCAGAGGGGAGTGGAAGTGGTATCGCAGTTGGCGCAACGACGAGCGAGGAGAGGGTCGTTGTTGGAGCCGGCATTGGATGGTCTGGTGGATTTATTGGTTTGAGATTGCGTGGTGTGTTTGGATTGCAGCAAGTCCCAGCAGAAGTTGGTGACGGAAGAGCGAGGTTCGTGGCGGTTGCGTAGCTCCTCGCCTTCAGTGAAACGCGTGGAAGGGGTTCCGAGGGAGAGCGTGCAGTCCACGGAAGAAGGAGTGGGCGTGTAGGAGGAATACATGTCGTGTTCGTAATCATCATAGGGACCGTGGGTGTTGGGCATAGAAAACAGCATCGAGTAGGAGTTTGTTTCGCTGTGAAACATGCTGCATGTGCACGTGCCCATCATGTGACTCTGGGAGTTCCCGCAACAACGATGCATCATTGCGTTGGCCGATATGAATCGGAATAAGCGAGGCGTGGCGAGGCGATGCGAGTGTTGGGGTTTAAGAAGGGAAAAGAGAGAGCGAGAGAGGGTGAAAGAGATTGGGAAGTACAAGGGGGGAAAGTGGAGTGTGGGTGCGAAATGCAATGATAAAACGTTTGAAATGTAAAGAGGGTATGAAGCAGTGGGAAGAAAGAGTTAAAATGGTACGGGAGAAATGAGAAGTGGGTGTTGTCAGGTAGCTTTATAAGCTAATAAAATGGCGAAATACGAGTCAGCAGGTGCAGTCCACGTTGTCGTTAACTGCGAATATAGAGAGATGCACAAATGTATGTGAAATATAATATAGTGGGGCATGAATGAAAACTATAAAGACATGGAAAAACAGAGAGGGACCCAGTGGCTGGGGATGTGTTGGGGAAAGAAAGAGAAAGGGGGAAGAGTGGTACTGAGTGAGTAGTCAGGGAGTGAGTGGAAGGAAGCGTTTGAGAGTTTCTATCTGCGGCACTGTTTGTGACTCTGCATAAAAATTTCTCATGCATGATGTTAATTTATAGCAGAGAGAGGGGTAGCATAGGAAGTGTGGTGTGGTGAGGGAGTGTTTGGTCTGGTCTGGTATGGTATGGTCATTTGGGTAGTCAAAAGTGGGCACGTGACAGTGAAAACAGTATTCTTCCACGGATCTGCCTTCTCCGATCACGAGGCTTTATTAGTCGCAAACCCAATACATCAAAACCTCTGTCTGTATCCGTATCTCTGCCACTGCCATCCCCCAAGGAAAATGGAATAGTAGTCTTAGTGTAGCGTTGAGTCTATCTATCCACCTTCCCACTCCCACGCTCTCTTCTCTTCCCTAACACGCTCTAATCCCAATACTGCTAATTAACCACATACGACTACTCTACTCTCTTCTCTCCTCTACCACCCTACCCTTGGTAATACCATATATTAATTACCAAACCTTTCGTATTCTCAACTCTTAATTATACACTTAATTTCAGAACAACATTTGTATGCCCTTTAACTGCATGCTACCATCATCATCTATAGTTAGATTTTAAATTAATGAAAAATGTATTTCTTCTTTTTATTTTGCTTCATTCATTGTACTGGTACTTTGACCGAGTCAAATTAAAATGTGTTGAGTCCATTTTATATACATAGCAAAATCACTTCAAAATATAACGTAATATTAAGTAGAACTGAAGTTGCATTAATAGATGTGAGTTTGAATTGTAAGTTGAGAACTGATATATTGATCGCTTTAATTTAGTGCAAGAAATGAATAATTTGATTTTGGTGGTCACGGTCTTTGAGGAGTTGTGGTTGGATAGGTCGATTTGGTGGGGTTAGTAGTGAGTGTACATATGTGCAAAGACTTATTATTATGATTTGAAGTTGAACAGAAGAATGAGCATTGTTTGTTGGTAATGGGAGGATAGATAAGTAGATAACATCTCCGTTAGTTGTTATAGGCCGTTCAATCCGTCAAATCTGCAGGAACAACAACACAACGACCAGTTGTTTCCATCCGTACTGTAGGAATCACGTGAATCCAAACACAAAGCCAAGTTCGTCAATTGTCATGATAGTAACCTCATGCCCCGAATCCAAACCCCATCACACCAACATTGCTTTTTAGGAGCAGTTGCTGATGGGGGCAACAGTATTAGTAGCCGTAGATAGAAGAAGAAGAAGAAGAAAAACTGATCAAGAAGAGAAGATCCTGAGATTTGGATTGGTTTTTGGATCACAGTGGGAAAAAGTAGGGCAAGAGAGAGAAAGAGATAAAGGTATCCCAAATGAGATACCCTGCAATCATCAAAGCAACTCTGCCTGGCTTCTTACTTGGCTTCTTATGTGTCTAGTCCACTAGACAACAACACATTTCTATGGGTCAAAGATAGAAACTCCTATACCAAAAAGAAATAAAGGGTCGCAAAAATTTAAAAATCAAATCCAAATAAATTACTAAAACCAACCAAAAATGTCTTCAAGATCAATAAAAAAACGCAAAAGGGACCCCACATTCATCATGGCCAAACCCAACACACCCTCCTCTGGAATATCGACCCCATTCGATCAAAAGATTCAAAAACATTCACGGAGAGAGAAAGAGAAGGAGAGAGAATCAGATCGTCTAGAGATTGATGAACCATAGTTCGACAAACGGGGACGACCACCGCTTTCCAAAAGATGCTCTCTCTATTCGCTTTGTAAACTACGATTAGCCCAAGACAAGCCTTATGTTTTCATTTACACACATTTTCTACATCCTCACGCAACCTCATCTTACGTGGATCATACTCTAGCACACCACTCTCTCTTATCAAATCTTAAATACTTACTCTTAACTTTACATTATAGTTTTTAACAGTATATTTTTAAAATCATTTTATACGTTATCTTCGCCATATGCATACCATTTTTTCACTTCGAAGTTTGAGCCTTTTCTCTTCTGCTCTGTCCATGTGACGTGTGAAGGAATGTATGTATCTATCGCGTACTGTTGCTTATCCTAAATAAATAAAGTTGCTATTAATCATTATCAGAGAGAACCTCGAACCAGGAGAAATATTTATATATTTTGCAAACTGTATTTTTTGTTTATAGAAATTGTTTAAAAATTTAATGCAGTATAAAGTAATTTTCAAAATAAATTATCGCTTTAGTGCTTTATATTTTTTTCTTCATGTGTAGTGCAAAATATTAGTACTTCTACTATATTCTACGGGTTGAAGAGGAGAGCGTACCTGCATGCGAGTGGTGCAAGTAATGGTCACCGCCTCACAACCGCAGTTCTACACGGTCTTACATGTAATGCTCTCACTAATCATGATTGTTGGATTTCATGGGACCCATATGTCACAGTGTTTCACTTTCCCAATGTAAGGAGCTATAAAAAAAAAAAAAAAATACTAATAATAATTACCCAAATCGTATCTAACACCTAATTCGACGAAAATCCTAAATATGATTTACTGTCAACAATTAATATAATAACAACAGTAATACCGTCAATCTAGATGCCACGTGGGTTTCGTGGAAGGGATTTGCTTGCATGCATGCAAATGGGTTAAACAACGCACATTTTTATTATATAATTATTAAAGTATTAGGAGTAGCATGTAGTGGAATAATAGCGATATTTGAGGAGTATACGTATAATGAGGAAGATTAAATAAATAAGACAATAATTGCGATGATAAACTTTGGGAACACATAAAATTGCATTCCTAAAAAGCAACAAGATACAACTGGAATGTCTGTCTTTCTCTCACTTGGGGGTTAGGGACAATTCACTTTCTTATAGTATATATTTTTGGTTCAAATGTGATCCATAGAGAATAGAGAGAGGTACTTTGAATGGGTAGGGGGATTGGGATTGGTCTAGTGATCTTGTTGTTGACGGGATCTTCTTTGGCAGTGCCAGGTAAGGCCTCAAAGTACCAAGATTGAAGAAATGGAATAGGATAGGAATATGAAGAAGGAAAAAGGAGGAGGGGAAGAGAAATAAAGTAGTAAAACGAGGGTGGAGGCTGTGGACCAACGTTTAGAAAAGGAGATTGTATTGTAAGAGAAACCCCTATTAAGTCATGCTACCCTAAGAAAGTTGAGTTGTTGTCAGTATCATAACATCTGAGCCTACAAACTGTAACCTCTAATTGTCTCCTCTAAGGAGGTCTAACCTTTTGGTCAAAGGTGGTCTTAAACCACTGTGCATATACTATGCGCCTTAAAAGACCATTTCTTTATCTTTTCATTTATTATTATTAATCATACTGTACGGGTCTGTCCATTATGTGGACTAATTATGCTAAAAGCTACTAATTCACTGAGTGTCTGTCCATTATGTGGACTAATTATGCTAAAAGCTACTAATTCACTGAGTTTCTTCATTTTTAATTAACCCTCAATTACTTTCCAAGACTACCTAATTCATTAAGCGATCCCTTGCGTACTACCCACTTTTTCTTTTGTTGGGTACTCCATTTTGAAAAAAAAAATCCAAAACAAAATGGATGGAATTAAGATGCATTCTCCGATTCTGTGGAAATAAAACAATGAATTAAATGGATGGATTCTTCTGTCAGAGAACAAAAATTATATATACTTGAGTTTCTGAGAAGTTTTTGGAAGATTGACAAATTACAACACCATCACAATTTGATAGAGAAATGATAACCATGTAGTTCTTAATTGATTAGTTCAAAGCATATTAAATAACTTAAGATGCATCCGTTGATTCATGTTGAGAGACAGCAATTTGAAAGAAAAAAAGACAATTAGCTAGATTATAACTTTGAATATTTAACTATTTGGTAAATTGACTTATTACTCAAACTATTTTGTGTTGTATAATACATGACAATATATAATTAAAAACTTTCCATATTATCCTTAAATGTGTAATGTGATGTGTTACAGATAGAAGGGGAAATATAGAAAGGAGCTATAGAACATAAGCAAATGTGTAAAAAACATCCTAAATTTTTTGCAAAGAAATAAAACATGGATAAAAAGATACTTTTTCATTCTAAATTCTTGTGTTAGGAATATGTTAACCTTGTATTTGGAATGAGAATTTCATCATTTATAAGACATTCAAATATATTGAATTTAAATTGAACTCATTTCAAATTATTTTATTTAAATAAGGAAATTTAAATTTAGTAAATTTTAACTTTTTTATTTAGATCAAGTGTTTTAATTACCCCCAAATTCAAAAATTTATTTAAATATCAAATGATTGTCAAAAATTCAAAAATATCATTATTATTGAACTGATGTTATTTGTCAATTAAAGTTCATCAATGTTTTTTCATTTGATATTTACGTAGCATTTTTTTTTTCAATTGACGCTAATCAACATTGTTTTCAGTTTGACTACAATTATTTAGACTGACATAGATTAAGGTTATTTTTACAATGTTGATGATTGGGGATTTTTGTCGACATTCTTTTCTAATTTTGTACGAATTTCCCAATTAACATGGGTACAAAATGCAATCCTAATTATTGTTGAATTAATTTTTTCTGATTAACATTAGAAAATAAATCCTTGCAAATTATTGACACAAAAAATAGCATCTATGTTAATGATAAAAGAAAATCATTCCAGACATCAACAAAAAAAATTGCAATGGATGTCTGTTGAAAAAATCTAATTTACATCTGCAAAGAAATAGTCTCCTTTGACACAAAACTCTAACTAATATTAAGTAAATAATAATAATAATCTACAACAATAAAAATATTCTAACAATTTAAATTATAAAATAACTCTTATTAACATCAATTAAAATATCATAATGGATATCAACTAAAAAGTAGTCTTCTCAACAATGTCTCTTGTTATTAAACTGATAACATCTTAACTTAGATCGAACAAAAAATTAGTTATGAATTTGAAAATATGAAAATTTTCAAATTCTTACTTTTAGGTGAAATTTGAAATTCTCTCATTGTAAACAATCCATTTACTCTAATAAAATTCTAGAACTTCAATTTCTTTAAATTCATTACCAAAATAACATATTTTGTTATAAAATATCTCAAATTCTCTAAAAAAAACTAAATTACTCTCTTAAAATTCTCTATTGAATCACACTATAAAGGTTTAGAAATTGAAAATTAAATGAAACATGGTAATTAATAAGATTTAATACTAGACCAAAATAACATGCTATCTAATAATGTGATTTAAATATGTGTCACGTGTTGCAAATTTATTTTTGAAAAACTAGTTATTTATGCTTTTATCCCAGTTTAATTAATTTTACATTTTTGATAGAAAATCATTTCTTCAATTTTTTATTCACATACTGTAATTTGTAATTAACTACTTTGCATCCTTTAACAATAATTTGAGTTTAACATGAGTCCTAGTGAATAAACATGACTCTATTCATAATCAATAGTCCTTTTTTAAAAGCTTATCCTCTTTAGGACAAAGCCCTCTCCATCACATATGATTAAACCAAACTTAAAATTAGGATTCAAAAATATTGTTAATATTAGTGGATAACTTGTTCATCATTAACTCTATAAATAGTTTTAATATCTCTTTATAACATGATACATTTAATTCATTCCTTTTAACTTCAAATAATCAATGATATTTTTCTTCTTTCTTAATATTTCTTTCTTCTATTTTCTTCTTCATTCATAATTAGACATGGTATAAGAGCTAATCATAATCAATCTCTTACTTAATATCTTCAACGTCATTCTCCTCTTCATTTACTCCTTTGAGTTTTATTATCCCAAACTTCACCAAATGGAACCTCGAAAACTTCTTGATATGGTAACAACTTACAAACTCACTACATTCATTAAAAGAAATGTAATACATACAAATTTTAGTTTCAAAGAAGATAAGGCTTTTGGCATGATTAATCTTGAACTATGAACAACAAGATTAACTCTTGGTTGCATGACTTTTAACATCAACGACTACATCAATCCTTACCAAAATGGTGGGAGTGAAAGGCTCACCAAAGCGGCTAGAAACACAGTATACGTCTCAAACCTAAGCTAAGATAGATAAGTCAATAAACGAGTTTCTCTCATCACAAATTTTAGATTCTTTAGCGACCATTGGATAAACTATTCTCCTATTGAGGCTATCCTTGATTAATTCCAAGAAGAATTTGATTCTTTTGTTACTTCTATCATAATGTTGTTAGATCCATATACGATTGATGATATTGAGACTCTTCTTTTAGCTGAAGAAGAAATATTTGAGAAACATAAAAAGATTAAGATCAACTTGATCTATGAAAATACATCTACAATTCAAAATTTGAATACAAGAGGCAAACCTCGATCTCAAAACTACAAAGGAGGTTATGGTAATAATAGAAGAAGAATTAATAATAAATATGGTTTTCAATCTAACAAAGAAGACATAAACTTTGTCGAGAAAGGTTTTATCACTAAACTCAAATTCAAGACCACAATGTTAGCTTTGTGGTAAAATGGGTCATGAAATGCTAATTGTTGACAAAGTTATAACCATGAGTTCTAAGGACATCCATAAGAACTTTAAGTTTGACACTCAAAATAATGGTCACATTGACCAAGGAATTTTTGCTACTCCTATTACTATCTGGAGCCATTATGGTTTCCAGGTAGTGGTGTTTCTCATGACATGACCAATGATGAAAGCAATCTCTCCGTCAAATCCACATACAAAAGATAATGGCATAGGTTTGCAAATAAAAAACATTGGTTATTTTGAATTTTTGTTACCTAATTTCTCTCAAAATGTTGTCCTAAATTACCTTTTACATATTTTATATATTACTAACATTACAAAATAATTTTAATTTACCTAATGATTATTACATACAAATCAAGATTTGTAGGTAAATTTAGTATTATCTATAGATCTTTATCTATAAAAAATTCATATTACATATGAATTTTACTTACCAAAAAGTTTATAAATAATTACGTACGGACAAAAATGTACAAGTGAATTTAGCATTACTTAAAAAAAATCAATAGATTATTACTAGGAATCTATATTCATAATTACCTACATTTTTTTAAATAATATTAATAATTCATTTTATTATTTATATGATCATTAATATTGTTAATAATAATAACAATTATTATTATTAAAATTATTATTGCTATTATTATTATTATCATTAATATTATTAATATCATTAATATTATTATTAAAAATATCAATATTAATATAATAATATATTATTAATATTAATAATAGATGCTCCAATTCTAAATAATAGATGCGCTCATGAAATTCAATATGATAAACAACCTTACTATACCTTTTCTAAAAGTGTTTGGATGTGCTTGTTAATCCTTATTTAAACCATAAAATTCACATAAACTATATATTAAAAGTGTCATGTGTTTATTCTTAGGATATAGCTCTTTTCATAAGGCATATATATTTGTCTCACGCCAAATGATACAACTTACATTTTTAAAAATGTAAAATTCTTTAAAAATATTTTTCCATATAAGCTCGGTCCAAATTCCTTTTGCTTTTTTGCTGTCTAAATCGGATTATGATTCTGCTTGTACAACTACGTGTTCTACTTCTCAAATTTTATATCAAAAATTCCAAGGCCGAAGTGAGTGCAAAAATTACTGGAGTTCAGCCTTTGCTTCTGAAGTTGAGAGTTCATACTTCTTTTACCTAGAATCTATTGTGATAACCTTAGTGTAATTATGATAACAGCTAACCCAGTTTTACACTCAAGGAGAAAACACTTTGGAACATATTTTCATTTTGTTAAAGACAAAGTCAAGAGAGGAGAAATCAAGGTTATTCAACCACGTCACAAATTTATTAACCAAACCTTTATCTACCAATCACTACCTTCCTTTTTAACACAAACTCATGGTGACAACTATAGATATAGTATCTTTGAGGGGATGTAAAAGATAAAGGATATAACTTTTTGTTTTATTTTTGGTTATTAGTTAATTCTATTACCGTTTATGATTTATCACCAAGCCTATAAATACTTTAACCTTTATTTATAGTATGAAGCGTATAATTCATTATTTTCAACTTCAAATAATCTTCTCTGTCGATCTTTCTTCACTCTGTTTTCATCTTTATTCATAATCATACAATTATCAAGCTTTTGGAATTATAACTGAAATGGATTGGACCATCTTTATAATTAAAAGTTAATTTAATCCAAACTTTGTCTATTCACAATATA
>Ga0099825_1009498_pt1 | contig 11076 bp, 7 predicted proteins | sample SiratroredBW_FD_76838 | JGI IMG/M metagenome (GOLD analysis project Ga0099825, IMG submission 76838) | Root nodule microbial communities of legume samples collected from California, USA - Siratro red BW | ecosystem: Host-associated > Plants > Roots > Nodule | place: USA: California | collected...
AAAAAAAATAAAAAAAAAAAATAATAATAAAAAATAAAAAAAAAAAAAAAAGAAAAAAAAAAAAAAAGAAAAAAAAAAAAAAAAAAGGAGGAATAAAAAAATAAGTAAAAAGAAGGGAAGAAAAATAGAAAGAGAAAATAGAGTGAAAAAAGGAAAAAAAATAAAAAAAAAATGAGTGAGAGACAAAAGATTAACAAAAAATGAAAGAAGAAAGATAGAAAAAAAATATATAAAAAAAGAAAAATAATTTTAAATATTTTATTTCAGTAATTATTAACTTTATTTTGATTCTTAAATATTTTCATTAAAGAAGTTATATATAGAATCATAAACTTAAGATTTGAGTTCTTAAAAACTTCTTTATCGAAGTATACTTATATGATATAAAATTTAAAACTTTTTATCAGTCCTATAAAACTCTTGCAATAAGGTAAAAATTGCAAATGATGTGACATTGTAAAACTTACAAAACTAAATTAAAGTACCATTTCCATACTTCCAATAAAGATGAATTTATTAATATCAACATCAATATTAATATTGTTAAGGATGTTAAGAAAAAGAAAACAATATATTAACTAACATGAAAAAGGAAATATAGTTCCATGATTTTCTTAAAGTTTTTATCCATTTGAATACTATAGTAAAAAGGCTGTATAAATTTAAGAACTAAAATTGTTATTCATTCATTTATTATTTGGAAGGGAAAAAAAGTCTGATGTATCATGAAAAAAAAAAAAACTTATATGCTTGACTACTTGGACTTTCGTTTACTCCATTAAATATAAAATTATGTAAAAGAGTTTTCGAATATCCAAAGTTGTTTTTATCTTTTTATCAGCAGACTACAAAGTTGTATGAGGATGAATTTGTAGGGAGAGAAAAGAGGAAAGGTTAATTACCACTTAGAAATGCAGCAGAGGGGCTACATCGTGGCGCATCCTCACCCAATAAGGGAAGAAGGCAGAGATTGCTTATTTTATGTGCTGTTTTCAACTTCTTGTTTTGTCAACTCTTGTGAAAGTGAGAGAACAGCAACAAAAGTGATGATTATGGGTGGGGTGAGGAATCACTCAAGAGGCATCGCATGGCATCAAACCCAAAAGTTAATCTGATGGGAAAGCCACCACAATTTTGAAGCTAGCTACAAAACCCTTTCCTTTCACATGAACATGCCTTCATAGTTAAAATTTTAAATCCAAGATGCCAAATTTGTCACCTGTTTTATCTCTTCCCACCCTTTTTTCCATTGGCATTCTGATAAGTCATCGTTGACCTTGTTAATACGAGGAAATCGATTATGTTGCCCAAACAATTAAAATCAGAGTGCCCTTGTGGGTCCTCTCTGTTTGCTACATAGAATCATCAACCCTTAGCAGTAGTACTTGCCTCCAAGCCCACACTTTTTTTTCTTCTGTTTTTCCTTTTCTTTCTATCATTAGGTTGGAAATGTGAATTTATTATAAGCTTTAAAAATAGAAAATAAGAGGATAAGATGATATTTTCTATAATTAAAAAACAACTTTTTTTAAACCAAAGATCCCTAAGCTTTTCTATTTCAAGACTAATATGCTATAAATATTTGCAAAAAAAAATTACAATAATATATATGTATGCCATTAGTTTTTCTTTTAAATATAGCTGACACAATTCAAATGATGACACGTGCAATTTTTCTGAAAAAAAGTTAACTCTTTTTAGATATGTGCTCTAGAATTTTAAATAACCCACCAGTTATAATTTAATCCAAAATTTATATAAACAGTAAACAATTCAACTTGGTGTAGCTACTATTGTTTTTTCTTCACATAAGCTGCAATTATTGCTAATGTCACAAATGCCTTTCTTTCGTATTTTGAGTTATTTTCAACTCTAATGATCCAACTTAATTTTTCGTTTACCGCACATGGAATTAATTTTGAAATAATTAAAGTTAAAAAAATTACTTTTGTTTGATAATGATATTTTAGAAGCGGTTTTAAAAATCTAGAATGAAGGAGCCTTCCTTGATTTTTTTTTCTCCCACTGTAACCCATTAACCATACACACAGGCTGTTAAATTTTCCTTTTTCGTCAAGTCATTGTGTAATTATAGAATTAAGAGTAATTATAGTGAGAGTTGTATCATACTTTATTAGCAAAGGGAACAGTCTCATGTAAAATACTTAATTAACTTGATTACTAAATTAATGCAAGAACATCCTAGGTAAACTGATCTAAGAAAAAGTAGGCCCGGTAATAAACAGTAACAAGCAGCAACAACTTAAAAGATAGAAATCAAAAGAAAAATATTATAGTTGGAGTCCATCTTTGGTAATTTCTACTAAATTTTCTATTATTTATTCATAAATTTGGGAGATTTTACTAAAAGGAGTTCAGTTTAATACCATTGAAATTGGCAACTTGTTCAAACGGTTTAAACATGTTTTAGTAAATTTGAACAATTATTTGTTTAGTTCTTCAAAAAAGTTAAACGTTAATTCTCAAAAACAAAATATATAATTGTGCTTTTAGTTCTTTCCTTTTCTTTTTTTTTCAGAAATTTATTCTCCAAAAGTAATAGTATTGATATATTATGGTTTACTTATTCCCTTTTTTGTTTGTGTGATAATGTGTTTTTCAAGAAACTCTCAAGACTCAATATTAAGTCCATATGTAACATTCGTTTTTATTCAATTTATTCAAAATGCAATTTATTTAGTAGTTTCAGTTTGAATTTTAAGGATGCATTGACATGAAATTTTTTTGTTACCCTCATTCATCTTGTTTGTCTTGCCCCAAAATAGGATGAGCCAAATTAGAAAAAAAAAAACAGTAGTTAGTAATTTATAGTTACTCAATGTCAAACCGAAAAAATTTATCCACTTGAGCATAAACAGTCTTCTTATTCTTCCTTTTTATGTTTTTTGATGACCGAGTATAGACAGTCTTCTAAAACCAAAAGGCGATATCATCAATGAATTTGTGTAAATTTCCAATATTAATAACTCAATAATTAGAGCACTTTGACTGTGATGATTGTTGATCTTGATTGTGGTTGATTAAGGGCATGGGGAAGCCAAGGCTAAGTCCCCTTATAGCAAGTGGAGATGATTTTTTTAGGAAAAATGATAACATTGTCGCATGAGTTCTTGGATCTGAGAATGTGAGCCATATAGTATACATTAAGAAAGAAGCTGATCTGATCTGCACGTTAATTTAGTTGCTTCTGACTCAAGTGGTCTTCTTTAGGAAAGTCTCATCATTACTGGCAGTGATTACTGAAACCTAAATCAAACAGGGTCCCCAACAACATGCATTTCCATTTGACAATTTTTCCTCCGCACAACACTTTTTTACGACACTATGTTACAATCATAAGAGAGAAGAACAAAAGAGATATACGACACAACGTGATGGAGAGAAATACAATGAAATCCAAAAAAAAGGGCAAAAAAAACAAAAGTCAAAATACTTTATCTTATTAACCCAACAGCAGTATGTAGCACAATTCTCTTTCTATAATTTATATGAAGTTAATTACAAGCTTTCATTAGAAAGAGAAAAACAATTCATTGAAGAAACTCTAGGATTAATTTTGGTGTACTCAATTTACTGGTTGGATTCCGGCTCGGACGCCATGCGTGCATGCAACAATCTTATTTAAACAAATCCAGAAGTGAGCTTTCTGGATATGCACGAGTTTCCAGCTCAAAATGAACAATTATACAAATTTAGTTTGAATTATTTTAAAAATTATATTCAAAGGGATTTTTAGGGAGTTACATTTGCCTAAAAGTTAAAGTGATTAGAGAATATATATTTTTCAGTTAGAAGACAAACATAATTTAGTGCCAAAACACGACTATTGGATTGAGAATAATATGCACGTGTGGGGCACAAGTGTGGGTGTATGTTGACTAGTTTTCCCTCTCAATATGTGAATGTGTGAAAATGTGAGTAAGTAAGTGGTAAAAATTATATATATATATATATATATATATATATATAATTCTCAAATCCTAGAAAATAATTATGTGGATCAGAGTCCTAAGTTTTGATGGAAAACGATCTGTATTGAGATAATTACAGATTATCAAATAAAATTAATACATAATACATAGATAATTTATTGCATCTTGTATGCATGAATGTTTTAATTTGTGTACCTATGTTTCAATCTTAATAATTTTATCTGTTTTCTTAGATGTTAGAGTCCCAATTTACAACTATTTTTCTAATTTCATTGTGTGTCTCTATTTTACTATTGTATCCATTCATATTCAGTTTCCCCTGAACTTTACTTGACCATTAAAACTCTAGAGTTGAGAGGACACTACCAATGTTGTTCAAAGACTGCTTAATGCCACTGTTATTCAAGAGTTGCATAGTTTCTTGGCTTGCTCATTTCACACTTCACTATACCATTCTTTGAATAATTCATATTCTATTTATTGATTTTTATGTCAAATTTTTGATCATTGCTTGATAACTTAGTCTCACTATTACAAAAAGACTTACACACCCCATTGCTCAGTGTTACATGATACAAATCACACCTTGCTCACAAAAAAACTAGTTTTGCCCACATATTCTCTATTTGATTTCCAAACTTATAAGAAAATTCATATATTGCTAGCCCGTAGAGACAATAAATGATGTTTGTTCCAATACCAATCCCATTGTTAGTCCACCTATATACTAATATTCTGATAATGATTGCTCTAACCATAACAGTAGTCAATTGTTTCTCATTTCTTGTGTTTTGTCACTCCATTAGTTTCCACCATCTCTATCATCTCAATTAATCCATCTATACACAGACTTTGCTTTTCCAGTGATGTTATGTAATTAGTTAGAGTTACACAATTAATTGTCGTTGTCGTAGTGTATATGTGACCTAAAACATACATAGATAGACTATAAAAAAGAGATTAGATCTTACTATTAGTTACACAATATTCACTTCAGATATTCTAACTAAAAAAAAGAGTACATTTTCTACTCATTCGTAGCCCCCTTATCTTAGTAATGACAGAACATAATTCCTAACAACTACTAGAGATTAACTAATAGCAAATGAGACAATCCTCAATTACTCAATGACTTTCTTCTTTTTGTTGGGAAATGTACTAATTACTGTGACCTTAGCTCTAAAAACTTTGACAGACTTGCAGCCATGTGAGACTGTCATCCAATAGCAATGACACCAGTTTAAAATCCAAGTTTGTCAATGTTAAAAAAAATTGAAACACGAAAGAGGACCTTAGTAGATCGCTATATATTCATTCCTTAAAGTCTAGAATATTCTTTCGTGTGACATGTATATTCTTTCGTTTGACATGTATACCTAAAGAAGACCTCCATAAACCACACTTAAAGTCTAGAATATTCTTTCTTAGACCATGATTTTTCACTCTTAACCTCCACTTCCCATTTTGCCAAAGAGGCCGCATTAAATTTTTCAATATCTCTTAAACCAATTCCTCCCTCATATTTGGATTTGCACAAACTTTCCCATTTAATGTAAGCTAACTTCCTAAATTCTGATATTCATCCCCATAAAAAGTTTTTTTGTATTTTTGTGATTGTGTTGCATGTACTTTTAGAAACCTTAGAAAAAGATAAAATAAAAGGGTGATAACATTGTTAAAACTCTTAAAAAGGGAAACCCTCCATACAAATGACAATGTCTTACCCTTCCAACTACTTAACTTTTTTTTTATTTTCTCCACCATGTCTACCCAAAACTGTTTTTTATTGGATTTCCCCCTATTAGCATTCCCAAGTACTTAGAAGAAATTGACATGTGACTACAATTTAGGACTGCATCATAATTTTGCAGTATGTCATTGTCTATAGCTACCCTTCCTATTTTGCTTTTATGGAAGTTAAGCCTTAATCCTACTACCAACTCAAAACACCTAAACATACTTTTTATAACCGTGATATTGTTTACCTTTGCCTCATATAGAAAATGAGTAACATTTGTCGTCACTATATTCTTCCCTACCCTTACTCCATGAAATAAGTGATTTTTAGTAGCTTGCCTTACTAACCTTCCTAATCCCTATGCTACAATTAGAAATATGAATGAGTTCATTGTGTCACATTGTCTAAGTCTTCTAATTGACTTTATTTTCTTAGTAGAACTCTCATTAACCAATACAGATAATGTAGATGATTCCATACGGTCTTTATCTACCCAATCCATTTACTACTAAATTATAGCCTATCCATCATATAGTGCTTAAATTGTCAATTTACTGAGTTGTAGACTTTTTCGTAATCTACTTTGACTATAAACACACTCTTCTTACTTCTCCTATTTTCTTGCACAACTTCATTAGCTATCAGGATACTGCATAGCATACCTCTCTCTTCTCTAAAGAAAAACTAATTGTGAACTATCAATAATTATAGAGAGTACTATTGTCAACCTGTTAGCTAATATCTTAGAAATAATCTTATACAAACACTCAACTAAGAAAATAGGCCTCAATTCATCCAATCCAATTGAGTTTTATGTTTTGGTTGGGACTAAAGATATAAATGATGCATTGCACCCCCTCAGGGAGTTTTCTTTTTCTTTTTTGGAACTAACGATATAAATGATTAATTGCACTTCATCAAAAATTTTCCAAAATCTTGAAAGTAGTTCACAGTTTTGGTTATATCATACTTGATCGTGTCACATTTATTCTTTTTAAATTAAAAATTAAAATGGTCTGGCTTGGACTCTTTGTACCTCTACATTGCTTCATTGCCTTCTCAATTTCCACCTCATTTATGACACATTAACTTCTTATTGTCCTCTTATAATATAATTCCAAGAATTCAATATTGTTTAACTCAATAATATTAGTCCTTGTAGCACAAAACCTATTACTAAAATATTCCTATACCACTTTTTTTTATATATTTGGATCCTCACCATTTCTTTTTCTTTGTACTTCTATTCCTTTTATCTCACTTTTAATTCTCCTCCACCTAATCCTAGAATGAAAGTATTTAGAATTATTATACCCTTCTTCTAGCCACTTACACCTATCCTTCTAACTCAACAATGAGATCTCTTTATTTACCATCATTCTAAATTCACTTAGTAGCCTCGTATACTCAATCCTATTGCCCCTATCTAGGTTACTATCATAATCCATTTTATCAAACTCCTCAATTTGCTTCACAATAAGTTTTTTTTTTTTTTAAGTATTGACATTGTCAAAGTTGTCTCTATTCCATACTCTTAGATTTGCTTTCAAATTTTTCAATTCTACTTACTATTTCTCGTCTTAGTATGAGTTCTACCAATTTTTCAACTTTTTTTAAAACTAGGTGTTGAACACCAAATATTGAATAATCTAAATGGTTTCGAACTCCAATCTATATTTGATAATTTTAATACTAGAATGCAATGATTCGATATTTATCTAGTCATCACGTATTACTTACAATTTGCCAATTGTTCCAACCATTCCATTGTTATCATAATTCTACCTATCTTGCTCAGTGTCATTAAATCTGTACCGTGTATATTTTTTCAGAGTGGTAAATCAACAACCTCAATCTTAGCTATGAACTCGTTAAACCTTTCCACTTCTTCTCTCCTCCAAGTTTATCTCTTTCCTTTCGCTTGACTTCTTAATTACATTAAAATCTCCTAAAATGCACAATTGTTTACATAGTTTCTTTTCCTTTAACTTTATTATTTTAACCCATATTGATATTTTATTATTAATGCCACACGATGAATACACACTCAGGATTGCAGTTGACACTCTATTATTGGTATCAGTCTTTATGTACCACCTTCCCAAAACTGCTACAAATCTCTCTCTTATGATTTACTTGTCACATGTAAAACTGTTTTTATGTCACATACTTAAAATTCCTCCTGATTTACAGTCTCCACAATAATCTATTTTGTTATCACTCCCATAAATCAAAGCATATGCTTCATGCTATTTTTCTAACTTCGTTTCTTGAATGTAGATCATGTCTATACTCTTAGACTCTAAAGACCTAAACCCTAAATAAATAACATAGTTAACATGTATAATTAAATTTTTTAATTCTCTCAATTCTTCATTAGTTTAATAATTATTACAATATTAGAAGAGTATGAAAATCTTCCTTGGTCTATATTTTAAATGAAAGTTATTTTTTAAATCTTACTTTCTTTTATAAAATATATCCATTTAATTAGATTTAATTATGTTATAATTATTTTAATATTTAATTATAATAATATTACAATTATGTATACATGGATGTACTTATGAAAATTAGATTACATTTGTAATATTTATTTTATTTCAATTAATTTTTAAAAATCTAAAATTTAATTCTTTAAAACATTAGTTTCTCTAAAATAATTGTACAATATTTAATCCTAAAGTGTTGATCTCATCACTTTTTAATTATAGTTTAAGTGTTAAAAGTCTGGATGTCGTTTGTATGTCTATTTATTTTTTGGAATGAATGCAATAGAAATAAAAATATTAATGTATTTTTTATTCTTTCATATGTGTAAGAATAACCTTCAAAGATTTGTATATAGTGTAAGTGGATTGTTTACATGCATAATTTATGTCATAAATTATAATTATAATTATAATAACAATTTTGGATGAAGTAAATTATGTTTAAATATTAATGTGTGCTAAAGATAAAAAAAATAATAATGTGATGATTCTTGAATGGTCCTTGTTTAAATAAATGTTTATGCATATTATAACAAAATTTTCTATATACAATTTAATTTAAAAAATAAAATATATTTTTTAATTCAAATTTAAATAATTGACACAAAAAAGTAATAATATTTTTACTCATTCAATTATTAATTAATTTTTAATTTAACATGATCACAAAAGCATCTTTGACTAGTTATTAAGTGAATACTATAGAACAAGTATTAATTATAATATATATCTCACTGGTCTGAGTATTAAGATATACAATATTTATTAATTGTAATAGAGAGAGAGGATTGCACTATTCAGGTTGGACATATTACACGTGAAATCTTATTGTTTACATAAAATAATTAAAATGAACACTACTTACATAATTGGAATTGTTAATCAAAGATAAGACCAAAGGTTAAAACTGAGGATAAGTCATTTTAAGTTAAAGTATCTTTATCATTATTGTAAATATATTTTACGATATATCTTCTTGGAATAAAGTTTCCTTTTTATTTTTTCTATTTTAGTTTAGATCTGATTCTATTGATCTTTATTTTTAGTCCCATAATTATAAATATCTTTCCATTAAGAATTTTGCAACGGAAACTAATCACATGGACTAAAAGCAAAATAGTTGAAAATTACAAAAACGAAAACAAGTTGTGGGGATGGAAAATAAAAATAGTGTAATTACATAGATAAAATTATATTTAAAGTTTATATTTATTTAGTTTGGTTTTACATGATAAGAAAACAAGTTGAAAAAATATTGTGAGGTGTAAAACAAATAGTAGGTCTTTCGAGTATTTATAAAAATAATTACTTATTAGTAATTTTTACATATTTACATAAATTTATTAAAAAAACAGAAGCATAAAAAACATAAAAAGTATTATTTTTATATGTAACCCGACGAAACAACTTGGAATTGCTTCTAAAGAAAATCTTCTACTTTTTTTTCTTTATTTTTATAAACAATTATTTTAAGTACAAACGTACATAGCGTTTGTCTATTGTATGTTTTATAGTAATAAGGCTTTTATGAAGTAAAAAACGTAATTAATGCTGTATTTGAATTTGTGTTAAACACTCCAAACATGTATGTATAAAACAACTCAGGTAACTTTTGACTAGATGCTGAACTAATGTGTTAAATTTTTTAGATTTTAGTAACAAATGGCTGTCATGTCACCAATCTCACTTCATTGTTTTGAGATTGAAGTTATTAATTAAGTACGTGTTTAACCCATTATGAAGAAGAAGCATTTTTTAAAGTGAATAAACCATCTTTAAGCAAGTAAATTTTTTAATACATTCCAAGTTGAATTATAATTTAGTGGCTGGTTTGAAAGATAAAAACAAATATAAAATTATTTTAATACAGAAACAAGTGTTATATGGAGGTAGAAACATTCCCAGTTTAGGCAGCATGCCCTCTTGAGCATAAAAGAAAAGTGACCTCCAAATTCCAAGTTCCAATAATTCCAGTCACTTTCAAAGTTTGGCCTTAGAGTTATACAATGAAAGCTTATTGAAGAAATGAAGTTCCCTAAAGGACAGCTACATATATTACTAGGATTTTCCTATATTTTAAGCAATTCAATGAGAAAAACCTTGAGGTCCATGAGTGAAAGTAACTTGTGTAGCTGCTATATTTTTGGTAACTCCAGCTGGTGCTGCCACTATTACTACTACAATGCCAACTAATTATTGTTATCATTACCTTGAAAAGCAGGTAGATGGGATAGACCACCTGGACAAAGAGGGTACATTGCCCTTTATTTAAGCCCTAGGGGACCAATAAACATACCCAGTCAAGGGGGCAGCCTATGAGAAGTTTGGTTTTCTGTCCACTTTATGCTTCTCTAGGAAACTTGCTTTTAATGCATACCAATGTCCAGCTATATAATTTTCCTGTCAAACTTGCTGCTAAACAATATATATAACTATTAATCTCTTTTGTTCTTCTGCATATCAAACACCTCTGTGCATGCATGCCCATACAAGGTCCAATCAATGAAACAAATTCAATGCATAACTTCAATTAGAGGGCAATTTTTTTTGTGCTTATTCTCTATACCTACTTTAGGCCACAATGTGGACGAAGCTTAAGCAAGCACATGTATTGAATAAAATGAAACATCAGAAAACTTAGATGAAAAGGTGACGTGGTGTCTTCATCACTCTCCCATCTTGGACCCTAAATAGGGAAAATAACAAAGTTGTCTGCTAGCAGCTAGGTAACTAACCTGTTAGAGAAGAAAGGCATCTCTCAAAATCCTCAATGTACTCATTCATCAGCCTTATCTCTATAGCAAAAAAAAAAAAAAAAAAAAAAAATTAAAAATTAAAAAAAAAAAAATTCTTATTTTTTTTAAATTTATTATATTTATCAAAAATATTAATA
>Ga0099825_1009502_pt1 | contig 11068 bp, 6 predicted proteins | sample SiratroredBW_FD_76838 | JGI IMG/M metagenome (GOLD analysis project Ga0099825, IMG submission 76838) | Root nodule microbial communities of legume samples collected from California, USA - Siratro red BW | ecosystem: Host-associated > Plants > Roots > Nodule | place: USA: California | collected...
ATATATATATATATATATATATATATATATAAAGCTTTATTTTATAAATTAATTTTATAAAACTAAATTAAACTTTAAATTCATTTTCTAAAATAATATCAAATTGCATCTTTATAAGATTTGTTTATAAAAATAAAGAATATATATATATATATAATATTATTGTTGGAAAGATGTGATACGGGAATATAAGATATCAAATAAAAATGAAACAAAAGTTAGATTCAGATATGAGAAATGATATCACATTTAACTCAAAATTTTAAGATATAGGTTTGTATATTTTTGTCTTATATGTTGTTTAACTTTCACATTTCTATTTAAAAGTGAGATTTAGACTCACACTTGGATACTCAACAATCTTTCTCAAGTGCGAAACTATACTCCTATGAGTTGATCACCACCATAAATCATCGACTCTGATATTATTTGTTGAGAGAATCAAGAGGAAAAATATCTGAAAGACAAATAAAATTGAGACATGAGCGAGACTCATACAAAAAAATGACAACTCTTTAACCCAAAACGACATTAAATTTATGGATCTTATTTTTCATTTCTATTTAGACTCATACTTAAATACCTAACCATTATTAACTTTTTAATTATTTATAAAAAAATATTATAAAAGATATGTTTCAGCAATTAAAATATATAATAATAAAAAATGTAAAAATTGTAAAGTAACAAGTGATAAAAATATTACATAGTATAGGTTTAAATATTATGGAGCAACGAAAAGAGAAAAAAAGAAAATGATTGACGTGATTAGAGTGGGTGTGGTCCTGAGGTAGCTGACAAGTACGTGTGGGAGTTTACCCCTTGAGGGTTGGTTGGCATTTTACCATCACCACTGTGAAGCTTCAGAATTCAGATTGACTCAACTTTTTGTGTGAGAAAGACCAAGAACAACAACTCAGTTTTAAATTATGTCCCTTTCTTTCTCTCACTCACTCATTCATCACAACCACCACACTTCCATCATTTCCTTCATTAACACCAATATTCCACTAATAATTAATAATTCACCTAATTAATGCCCACATGTTGCAGACTTATTATGCTAACCCTTTTGGGCCATGCATAGATTGAGGACTTCTTAATCATCAAACACTTGCAATTATTAATAATTGAGATGATTATGAGCATGTGGTAGACTTGTTATCCCTTTTGGGCCATGCACAAATTGTAGAATTCATAACCATCCAACACCACCTTATGACCCTTTTGCCTAGATTGGTAGAAATTGAAGCTTAATATTTGACTTTGATGATTTGTGATTTGTACTATTGATGGGGTGTGAAAGGGAAAGAAAGGTTGATAGTGGAAAAAGGGAGCAAGACTTTGAATTTGGAGTGTGTGGTTAGACACTGTTGCAATAAGCAATCTTTGACTTTGCCATATGAAAGGGGACCAAACTTGCAAAACTTTGTGCTGCTGGAAAAAAAACCCATACTCACACACTGTGGTATTAGTCTCTGCAACTTGCATTAGCAAATCAAAATGAAAAGGTATTATGTACCTTTTGTCATCACTGTCATGGATATTATTTTTATTTTTATTTTCTCAAAGTATGACTCTAGAAATTTATCAGACTATTTTCAAGTTGTTTATCAATGAATTTTTCAAATTATTCATGTGTTACTTATCAACTTTAAGTCGAATTTTGCAGACATGTCATGAGTATTATTTTAGTGTCTTTTTCTATCTTTTCAATTTCTCTTTCTTTTGGTTGATAGTATATCACTATAACAGTAGAAATAACGTATGAGTCATACATCATGATTTGAATTGCTTATATGTACGTGGACAATATTTGATTGGCCACCCTCTATTACCATGTTTATTTTTTTGTTTTTATTTTTAATTATATCGTTATCAAAAAAATTCATTATTAAATATTTTTTTCAATTTATTTTTATTTACCCATCTAAATATTATGACAATATCATTTAGTATTCTGTTTTTAGAGGCTAAATAAGAAATTGGTAATACTTAAGAGGATCGGATGAAAAACTCATAACATTTTGAAGTTGCTAGTAAAAAAAATATATAGATAAAACTTTAATTAACCTTAACTGTCCACTATATTATGACATGAGGCTTTTCTTCAATAAGTTCTTTGAGATGTAATCATTATAGTTGATTTTATGTATACATTTATTTCCTTTAAACAAATTTGGTTAAACATATTTTTAGTGTTTTTGTGCACACCCCTTTAGGAGATGAGAAACTAGTTATATTTAGAAGAATTTAATAAAATTCTCACAATACATAAAGATTAAAAAGGAATATGCACAGTATTTAGAGAGTAAGTGAAAAAAAATGAAAACTATACAGAATAACTATTTAGTAAACAAAATGTTTTTTTAAAAAATAGAAATCAAATACAGAAAATTAAATTAAACCTTGCCATATTGTCACTTGATTTTGAGATGGAACATGAGACTTTTCCAAAATCAGTACTTTGATTGTAACCATTATTTTAGATTTGGTCTTTATGGTATGTTATTATTGTAACAATTTATGTTGATGTTATTGTAACAGCATATTGGAAGGTAGAGAATAAATTAAAATTAAATATCACAGATTTGGACAAAAAAAACGCTGTACTTTTAGTTCTTACTTACACATCATGCTTACTTTTAATTCAATTCCTACACTTTATAGTATCTTCACATCAATCGTACAGTCTTATAATATTAACAAACATTTGGGACAAATTAGAAATATAATTTTTTGTATGAGCAGATTAAAAATAAGTTGGATTTGAGTCTCAGTGACTGGGGAGAATGAAAGGAAAAAACATGTTTAGTGAAACAAATATAAAAAGGCAGAAAAGATGGAGCATTTAGATTTAGAGCATGATGATGTTGTGGTTGGTTGTGATTACATGAACATTGGGGTCCTAACTCCTAAATTCCATGATGATTGCATTGACATAATAACAGTGTTTTTGTTTGTTTATTTAAGAAGGATTAGAGAGGAAGGTTCTACAGGTAGACACATGATTGAGATGGATAACCCCAGTGCTTAACAGAGCAGAATGCATTAGAAACCTGCAAAGGGACACATTCTATTAAAAGGGAGGGACCAATTGGAGTCAGACCAGAATCATGTAGTGGCCCTATGATATTTACATAAAGTCACATTTCATTGTCAATCCACACAACAAAAAATAAAAAGATACAGAGAGGTTCAATGGCTTATTGAAATGTGGTAGGGTCACTCACTAATTTTCTATAATTTATCAATTCTATATAGTAAATGAGCATGAAACCAATCTAGGAAAGCAAGGCTTGTTGATTGATTCTAAGCAATTGTTTTGTTTTTTTACTGTTGAATGGTTTGAATGGTTTCAAGCCTTGCATTGCATAGTACATACAATAAGCTACATACATACACATACATACCAGATTTCAAGGCTAATATTACCCAAATGTGACAATATTTTCTCCACTCTGTGGGGCATAGACGTGTCCTAAGTACTATATGGATTTTCTACCATTTGGACGAGGTGAGTTTTTGTCACTAGGAGCAAACTGTACCTGCGTGGCATTTCTGAATCTGAATTGTACTCGATCAACTCCCTTGCATCCTCATGGTTATCTTTTGTACACTGTCCTCTCAAGGCTTGAGTGGTTCACTTTCTGCATTAAATTTCACTCTTACGTAACTTTCAATCATCTTTATTGGGGAAACTATGTGATACCACATGGGTAACACTTTGTAGTTCAATTATAAAATCATAACAACTCAATGTGTGTTTAGATTAAGGGTGTACTTAGATTTCACTGAACATGTTTAATACTTTCTGTTAATGTGGATTTAAATATCCTAATGTCACTAGAATCTTGTTTAGTGAACAAGGCTTATAAGGAAGTTGTCTTGACACTAGGGGTCAAAAGTGAGTGTAGTTGCGACTAGGTAGAATAGAAGTATTCCTAGAAAACATGACAAGGGAAAAGGTCTTGTGACTAAAGAGAGAAAATGAGCATTAAGAGAACACAGAATTCAAGTAACCTGCCATATTTTATTGTAAGCAGAGATGGTTGTCATTAGTGACACATTCAAATCAGGTGCTCATTAGTGGTTTCTTTCGATGAAACGTGGGTCTGTCTAGCTCTATGAGGAGACTTACATTTATAGAACTTCTAGTACGAGAGAAGAAACAACTACTCAAGATAGTAATTTATGTCAAAATGAATAACCAAACTAAACTAAACAATCACTTGAGATAGTTCCACTATGGCAATAATACACAAAAACTTGTGAAATTGTAAACCCTCAAACCTTTTAGTAAGGCATGTCATGTTCTAGGTACTTTCTGTGCTCCCCAATTTCAGCTGGAAAAAGGGGAAAGAAATCAAAGTAACCCTCCCTCACATGACAATTCAAAACTGTTGAAGTTCACTTGAGAGTTAAATATTGATTGGTGACATGTATATATATTGAGCAAAATGTGGAAAAAAATGAAAAATAAATGAAGTGAGAAACCATGGTTTGTTGGTTGTTGCAAAGCACACACAGTATTTGAGGGTGTGGAAGAAGATAAGCAAAGCCTTAGGAGAGGGAGCAGAGTGCATTTATTGTGGAGTCAAATTGCAAGGCTAGTAACCATTAATAGAAACAAAAATCTAATCATTAAAGTATCATTAGTTGTGACTTGGCCAAATTAAGATTAACTTTGTCCTGAAAGGACAGCACTATCTTTTGATGGGAGCATGGTAATGCAATGCAATGCTGCCATAAATCATAATCTATGGCCTTATCACATTCTCTCACTCTTTCACTAGCAGACACTCTCGTACACACACGTTCACAAGGCCAACTGGCAATATTGATTCATTCGCATAAAGATAAAATAAGAAGGCGAAAGGATTGTGCAAAAGGACAGAACCAGTTTAGAATTCTTGTGCAATTCCTCTCTCTTTCTCCCTCTTTCTTAGTTTAATGATTTTTTTTTAATCAATTCTCCTTTTACTCCTTTTTTTACTTATGCTGAGAAGAAGAACTACATAAGAAGCACAAGGGGTAAGAGACACAAGGAAAATAGAGCAAAGTAGCTACCTCTAGGTCCTCTACCACTATATGATCTTTCGTCTTTTACTTGATCATATTTCATATCAGACATATTGAACATCTATAAAAACAACACCAACCTTGGTGCCTAGTTGTACTAGAAGAAAGAAGGGTTGAATGGATTATCATATATCTTCTGCTTCACAATACAGCAGTGCTAGTGAATCCGGTTGGACCCATTATTTGGACCAATCCTCTCTTTCAGAAAATTTCTTCCAGAGGAGAGGTGGGGTGGTGGAGTATGAAGGAAAGGGAGGAAGAATGGAGGAGTCTGAGGAAGATTTATCCATGGTCTCTGATGCTTCTTCTGGACCTCCACATTATGATAATGAATACTATTGTCAGAATTGGTATCCTTGCCTTTCTTCAACAACCAAAGAATACCAAAAGAAGAAGGCCAAAGAATATGCCAGAAGTCAACAGTCTTCACCTCTCGATGACACTGCCAGCTCTCCTTTTTTCAACTGTCCAGTGGAGAGTCACAAGGTTAATTTCACTGACACAATATGTATGCGCCTAAAGTTTCTCCTTAGCAGCAAAAAAAAAATGCTAATGGGTTGGTTCTTTTTGTGTTGAGCAGAAGCAAGACAGTTTCCCTGGGAATGGAGCAGTGGAGGAGAGTGCATTGGATTATTCTCAATGTGTATCAGCAACACGAATAAAGGTACAACTCAAGTTCTTGTTGAGCTAATTATTTTATCAAGTTTTTTCATTATGTTATAAGTAAAACTATTAGCCCTTTGCATGAACAGTTTTGATTGCGTTGAGCTAAATTTGTTGATCTATGCAGAAAAAGACAAAATTCAAGAAGCACTTTAGTTTCTTGGAGAGGTCTCTAGCTGGAAAACTTGCCTCAGAGGAACAAGGTGAAGATCCATTTGGGCTGAAGATTTTGTTTTGTTACTGAGAAAAGAGTGATGGGAAAATATGCTAACAAGCGTTTTGTTGTATCTTGTGATCAGGTAGTTTTGATGAAGAAGGGAAATGAGTTAGTTTGCTGTAGCCCTGGTCACTGTTGTTGCTGCATTGCTGTGGAAAGAGAGACCAGAAGAATGGATGTCAAAGGAGAGAAGCTACTCAATGTCTGGCAAAAGGAACTCCTTTTTCTTTTCTTTTTTTTTTTTGCCTTTCCTCTTTTCTTTTTTTTCGAAAATATTAAAAAAGAAAAGCTCTTATGTTGTAATTTTACCTTTTTTTTTAATCTGCTCGTATGCTACTGCCTATGCTATTGGGAGCAACCTAAGAGAATATAGGAAACTGAATAAGGTTTCTGTCCTCCATTTTCTTTTGTTGTCATTAGTGGCAGGCATCTCTGGGACCTCCCAGGTCGTCTTCTTTTGATACAATTCACAAACTCTTCCTCATATGGTATTCACTATTCTTCCTTTTTCTCCAGTAATAATAAACACAAAACTGAATTAACTAATTCACCACTCAACACAGCTAGCAAGAGAGCCAGAGAAAAAGGAAAAGTCACTTCACCACTCACCACCATGAAGCATATATCAAATCCAAAGGCCTAGTAATGAGTAGTGACCCACTTTATTAAGTTCAGCCACTGCCAGCCTAGCTCACAACCACTTTGGGTGGGTAAATGTGGCAAGGTAAGTTAGCTTCACACCCAAAATGGACAATGTATCCAAATCAAACCAAAAGCCAAGCTTCATTTTCGGAGCAGCCCCACCATCCTGTGAAAACTATCCCACTTCAAAAGTCATCCATTCATAACACTCGGTACAATTATTGAACATTTGTTTTGGTAGGATATCCAACAAAATCTTTTATTCGTAGTTTTTATATCCTCAGACTCCAACCAACTGCATGGATCTATTACAAAATAACTCAGATATTTGGAAACGGACAAACACATTATTTCACCTGTCATTCTTACTTTATTGTGTACTATTCAATTGATGTTTGTAATTGGAAATTACAGAGTTACAACTCCTTCAATGCCTACCATGGAAGACACAAGATTTTGAATCGAAGACTCTAGTAGCTTTCCAAGTTATAGACCAAATTAGAAAACACTAAATATAAAAAACTAAGTTGGTTCCGGATTCTCCCAAACATAATTCATACAGAAGTTTCATAATGACGAGAAAAACTTTTAAAGCCTTTATATTATTCTTCTAATTTTATTTACTTGTATATTCATTAGATGTCAAAATACGAGTGATCTAAATCAGAATGCGGGCTTGCTGCAACAATTCCTGTGAACCTGTGCTTCTCCTTCCAATCAACGCCTCATCTTGACTTTACAGAAAAGTTTCATTTTACTATGCATTTATTTACACCAACCGGCCAATATACTGGGCATGTGTAATAATCTTTTTCCAAATTTTAAAACACCTCAGAGAAATTAAGAAAAAGAAAAATAAGAACATTCAAATTATAAGGAAATAGGTACAACCAAATCGCCCAAAGCTAGTTATGAAATTCATATTTGAACCAAACAATAGTTTTTCGTACTGCATAACGATGTTCTTGTTTATACAGCAAACTGTTTTTATATAAAATTTTAATTACATATTAATCATGTAGTATTAGAAGTGTCAAGATTCTAATACATAACGCAGCCAAAATTAATCTGGGAATTGATTGAGAGTAAAAGTACAGAACTTGTGTAGATAAAAAAATGTAAATTGAAGCTATTACTAATAGAACAAAATTGATTATGATAACACAATACACGATTCTAGATCCCAACCATGACGAGACAAAAAAGGAAAACAAGGGACTTTTATCCCCATCACATATCCCCTCAAAGCTGAGAACAATTCTCTAAGTTGCTTAAAGCTCATGTCCCATATATATGTCTGTGGACTGGTGGGGCTTCTAAACTCTTGACCACTTGCAACCAGGGTTTGTCTACTATAAATAAGGAATTTTTTGAAGTATGAGCTAAAAATAAAACAGGATTCTCTAATGGTAGAACTTGAAAGTTCCTCCTAACCGGCTTCTCTATTGGTAAAACTTCGAACTTCCTCTTACTATGTTTAGTCCCCTTCTTAACACTAATATACTGTAAATTCCCATCCCTTGAATCTTGAGTGTTAAGCATATCACCTTCATCTTGCTCCACAGGCAACCCAAAGTCAATCAAGCACATTGCCCTGAACATGGAAAATTTTCAACATGAGAAAATGGTTCAAAAATAAATAAATAGAAAAACAATATTTCGTAGTTCCTATTTTGAATCGGGAAAGGTTAATAATATCACAAAACTCTGAAACCAACTAAAGGTTAACCTTCCATTTCTCGTGTCTGAAACGAACAGACATATATTTTACTGTCTGATTGAGGACGATACCAGGAAAAATAGAAACAAACGTATAAGCAAATGATTCTTTCGAAATTCTAAAAGTCATGTATATCACGGACTTACTAAACATCACGAAATTCTTCATACAGTACATATATATATATATATATATATATATATATATAATAGGGCCATTATTACATATAAAAAAACTTCCTTTTCATAGAAGATGCACTTCTCACATTTATTTTTGATCATTTCACAAATGGAAGTTGTCATCTTCGTATTCAGAAAAGGAAAAGGCATACCTGGAGCTGTAGACAACAACCGAAGATGATATCGCTGTTGGAGAAGATGAAGCTTCTGCTGGAGGGAATGAAAGCCCAATAACTTCACCAGGAAATTCCTGGTATCTTCTAGGAAGAGAAAAAGTATGCCGTTTTGACCATTCTCCCAACTGCTTGGCCTCTACGTCAAGTGCATACACTTGATTCGAGGAAGTTGTAACTATCAGAACGTTGTCATTCTGGGGTGGAAATCCACCAGCTGTAACGGAGGCGCTATCTAATCTCGAAATGAACCAGTGCTGGCTGTAACACAACCAGGTTTATTATATAAAATACAGAAAAATATCAATATCAAATAATTCATGCATTCAATGCCACCTTGTAAAAAAGAGCATACCAAGCAAAAAAAAGGGAGAAGAATAACAAGGGAACCTTTGCTATTTTACAAGTTATATTAATTTTGCACCTAATCATAAAGTTATGCTACAGAACTACAACAGTAAAAGCAACAAACATCCAATCAAAACTTCATGAAGATTTTCCAATCACTGTTTGTGTCTCCGAATGTTTATTTTATTTTCAATTTTCTTATCGATAACAAGACGACCAGCTATCTGCAGAGAAGCAGCAGTTACAGTAATAGATCTCCAGAATTTAAAAAGGAAAGGTTAAGCAAATTAGAAACCTCACCTTTGTATCTCCAGGTTAAATACATATATATCCCCAAAACAGTTCACAGCTGCCAACCATTGCCCATCAGAACTAGAAAACAATCTTGTTATTGGTGGCTCAGTTGGAGGCAATTCCTCATCTTGAGCCTCACAACGGGGTGTAAAAGTATGCACTAATTCAGCTTTCCCAATATCCACAACCTACAGCGTTTAAAACCAGTGGGTCAACAAAGCAAATAGATTTGTACAGCCTAAGATAATAATATTTTAACAAACAATTTGGAAACCACCGACAAGCAAACCAATCAATAGATAAACTTATAAGTTAATTATACAAACCAATGTAGATTAGGAAAAGCTCACAGCAAACAACAACTAGAACAAGTGCTCATGCATTTGCAAGTGGGGAGGACACTGTTCAAAAGCAAAGAGTTTCAACAAAACATACATCTTTACAACTTAAGATCATGATATTTTAATAAACAATTTGGAAACTACTGGCAAGTAAATCAATAAATAAACTAGTTCAATAAATCACAAATAATAAAGAAAAATTACTGTAACCCTTTTTAGCAAGATGTCGCTGATTCACAGTTTGAGTTAGACTACAGACCCTATCTGGAGAGCAATCACAAACAAAATACATTCCCTAAAAAGAGTCCTCGGGTTTAGGTGCAAAAAGAAACCAAGTTCAAAGCAAAACGGCCATAAAATCAAAACCGAGCAAATGATGCAGAGCATAATTATCACAAAATATGGAGTTAATAACCATATTTTGGATAAGTTCACAAATTCTTACAAGCAGAAAGAAGTTCCCTTATTAAGCAACCATACTTCACATAACACACAAATTAACTATAACAGATATGAAGCATGTCACTGGCTTACATATATCCTTCTGTCGCAACCTGCTACTATCAACTTCGAAGAGTCATGAGAAAAAACCATAGAGTGGGCAAATGGTAATCTCTGAGGAAGCTCCCTTCTATCAACATCCCATGTGATTTTTCCAACTTCGCACCTTTTCAATTCCAAGAGACTAGGCCTTTTGTGGTCCGAGTATGCAAATAGCGCCCCTGAATTAGAAATGCAGCTGCAAATTATCTTCCGAGATGCCTTACTCTTGACTCGAGCAACTATTTCGGTCTTTGTAAGGCCCCCAGGGGTGGAAGCATTTTTAAGTGGTAGCAAATGAACATCTATGTGCTTCGATGATTGGACTAAAAGCATTTTCGATTGATTAAAAATAGAGTTGAGCACTAGTTGAATGGGTGTCCTCTGGGGTGCAGGACAGATGTCATGAGGAGGAAACTTTGTGAATTCTTTAACTGGGTATGCAAAAAGTTTTGTGTCATCTCCTGCTGAGATAAGCATGGGAACCCCCAAATGAGCCCACTTATGGTAACTAAAATCGGTGGGCTTTAATGGACCTCGAATTCTTTTAATAGTCTTTTCGGAGTTCACATCAGCTACACAAAAAAGCACAGCTAAGTAACAGAACATGGCAAATATATAAATCAAAACTAAAGATACTGCCTATTTGGATAAACTTTTCAACGGCAAAAAAAAAAAAAAAAAAAATTATTTTTGAATTAAAAAAAAATTATTTTTTTATAAAAAAATAAAAAAAAAAAAAAAAAAAAAAAATCCAATTTGTATAAAATTTTCAACGGAAAAAAAAAAAAAAAAAAACTTCCTTTTGGTATTCAAGAGGACTTCTGGTTGTACTGAAAGATTGACATTAAGAAAATAGAAGAAAAAAT
>Ga0099825_1009508_pt1 | contig 11063 bp, 8 predicted proteins | sample SiratroredBW_FD_76838 | JGI IMG/M metagenome (GOLD analysis project Ga0099825, IMG submission 76838) | Root nodule microbial communities of legume samples collected from California, USA - Siratro red BW | ecosystem: Host-associated > Plants > Roots > Nodule | place: USA: California | collected...
ATTTGATGGTAACGAATTTTCCTAAAAAACATCTGTTTCAAAAGGCTGAAAATGGATAATTTCATCAAAGTAAAATTGGTCATAATTTGGTTCAAAATATAGATGACACGGTTGGTCAAAATAATGCTTAGAATATAGGTACATGGCTGCTCAACATATGATGCACAAGGTTGCATATATGCTGCTCAAAACCATGCTTATGATATGATTCATAGTATGACTAATGGTTATGTTGTTGATTATGATAGAATTAAGAGTAACTCTCATGAAAACAAGTTATTTACATAAATTGCATCCAGATTCATATTTACAAAGAAAATTAGAAAATTGAAACTCACTAAAAATTTAAATGGCTAACAAACTTTACACACTACAAAAGAAAAAGAAAGGCTAAACTAAGCACTAAACAAAAATATGTACAAAATAGGAAACAAGGACAAAACATCTTTAATGATTATGAACGGCTTATGTTTCCCAGCAATGGAGCCAATTTGATGAACCGTTTTGTCTGGTTTTCAAAATAAAACTAAGTTTTTTTAGTGTAGCATAAGATTAATCTAGGTCATCTCCAAGGAAACACAACACATTAATTTGGCTGAAGTATTTTCTTTCCTTGACAATTTAGAAAATAGAAGAGTGGTAATATTAAAAACTGAAACATCAATTGTAAAACATAATTCTTAAACAAGAACAATAAAGAAAAGTTGAATCGAACAACATAACCAATGTAAAAAGGAAGTTAAATTGTAAAACTAAAATTTGAGAGTAAGAACTTCAAACATTCAACTAAAAGTGTAATATGATGCAGATATAAGAATTGAAACTAAAACAGAACAACCATTTTAACTATAAAACCTAACAAAACTAAAATTGAAACTGAACATTTAAATTTGTCAAAGGAAAATGGAATTAAGTGCAATAGAAATGAATTGACAATGCATGAAATTTAAAACAACAAATCTAATTGAAAACAACGATAGAAATTAGAATCAAAATTGGAAATAATGAAGAAACCCAAAACTAGAAACTAAAATTAATCGGCAAAATTTTTCTTCTAGAGATTCATCCTTTCCATTGAAGACATGCATTGATTTTGGTAAAAAATTGTAAAAAGTAGAAAACATAGAAGGGAGAAGAAGAAACGCGAAGATGACAAACTCTAAAAAACCAAATGCTTGAAACCCTTTTTCCTATTTCTCTCTACATCCGTGAAGAAATGTGTAACGCAATGTTATATATTCCACCGAAAGTACCAAACTGAAAACTAAAAAGTCAAAGTCAAAGTCAAAGTATCTCATACACTGTACCCTACATAGGTTTTATATCCAAACAAAGTAATTAAACTAAACTAACTAATTTCCAAGCTAACTAAAGTTGAACTAACTAGACTAACGGTCTATGTCACTAAACTTCTTCTTCTAATTTCGCTTTTGCCCCTTCTTATTTCTCAAAATTCCTTTGATGGAAATGCCCTTATCTTTTGATTTAATCCCCAATCTGTCCAACACTCTCTCCTTCCAACAAACTTTATTTTTCTTTCTTTTCTACTTTTTATATTTTTTTATATTTTGAACTTGGAAAATTTAAAAAATCCATGGTTAAAGAATCTACTAAAAATATATCTAACAATAGAAGATTAACATGGTTTTCACTAAATTCTATGAAAAATACAAATCTCTATAAAAAAACTAAAAAAAAAAGAACAAAATTAATACTTAGAACATGTAATTAGACTAAGAAATGTGGATCAACCAAGTTCTATCACCACAAACTTAAAGATTAATCAAGAGCTTTAGACAGTGAGAATTTAGAATAGAAAAATATTTTGGGTTGAGAGTTTAAATTATTTTTTAGCTTGTAAAGTTATACCCATGTGCTTTTATTGTTCTATTTGTGGGAGTATTTATTTTTGTTTATGAGAGTTCTTGGTCTCAGAGGGGATCAAGAGGGTGTTACCTAGAGAGAGATAATACTCATGTTTCTTGAAGAGGAGAGAATACCCCTATAACCTGAAGAGGAGAGAATACTCGTGTTTCTTGAAGAGGAGAGAATACTCGTGTAACCTGCAGAGGTCATTATACTTGTTCTAATCAGTTGATTAGTAAAACTCTTAAGTAGTTGTTTAAGAGACTAGATGTAGGTCAAGTTTGAGAGAACCAGGATAAACCTTGTGTACCTTGAATTTAATTTTATAGTTGTCTTGTATGCCTCAAATTTAATTTTATTGTTGCTAATTTATTATCTACTACGAATTGAGTTTGTATGCTCCATTCAACCACCCTTTTGGAGCCAACTGCACCTTCATCAATCACATTAAAATTGTTTCCAAGATGGATTAAAGCACTGGAAGACGCACAAGATACACAAAAGAAAATATTTCCCATTCAAGCCTCTACAAAGCTGCTAAAGCATAGTAGTTTAGAAAATGTGAAAAATCTATCAAAGAATAATCAAAGCTCAGAATTCAAAGAATCTGCAAATAGAAAGAATTCGAATATATTAAAGAAAAAGGTTATAAAATTAAGATGTGGAGGAAAAATTTTCGACGTTCAAAATTGCTAAGTAAAAAGAAAGAATTCAAAAGAATTAAATATGTAATAAAGACGAGAAAATTATATCAAAGTTAAAGTTGTCATATGTAGTGTCAAAGAGAAGAAAAGACAAAGAGATAAATGAGACTCATAGAGGAAAAATATTATATTAAGTCTCAATGTTTGAATTTTTATATAACACTCATGGCCTAGAGAGGTGTTAATACTCGTGATAACATTTATTTTATCATATTTTGGACTGAATTTTTACTATGAAATCCACTATTTCTTATCTTAAACCCTATTTATTTGATTTTTATTAAAAAATTGATTACTTATGTCTAAGAATAGTAATTTACACTAATTGTACTTATTTTGCTTAAAATGAGAACAAAAAGCACTAGATTTGGAAAAAAATATTGAAATATGTGAAAAAGGATACCTAGAAGTCCATGAAGAAAAATAAAGGATAGAAGGCTCATGAAAAGGTACATAAAAGAGAAGAAAAAAAGGTGAAGTCATGCCCAGCGCAATAGAAGTTGCGTCGAGAGTGTCTGACGCCATGGAAGTTATGTTATGGTCCTTACAGAAGAAAGCTTAGCCCAATGCCACTTGAGTTGACCCGAGCGTGAACGTCGTTACAAAAAATCTATTTATTGAGTACATGTGTTAGAGTTTAGACACGTAGAGCTAGATGAGAAAAAATAGTTAGCCTTGGACAACAACTCTAGGATTTTTGGTGTAAATCTTCTTCTTCAACTGTTCATCTTATAAGTTTAGGGTTCTCATGTTTGGAGGAACTAAACTCATTATTGTTGGGGTTAGATGTTATCTACCAAACTCCCATGTAATCAATATTGTGTTTATATATATATATATATATATATATATATATATATATATATATATATATATGTCTTTTCTCTTCAATATCAGTATTTCAATTATGTGCTTAATGCCTCGTGTGTTGATTCGTAGCTTAATACTTTGATTCTAGAAATATTAAGAAATATTGTTAGTAATCAATATCTGAATTGGAATACCTAATGAAGGGTTGCATATAGACATAAGGCATGATTCATTTGTTGTCTTCGACCCTTCTAACTAAAGCAAGTCTTTTCTATATAATTTATTACAATAAAGGGAAAAGTAATTATGAATTAATCTCTCTTGTGTAAAATACACTGTTGATCATTAGACGGTCCAAAGTCCCTTTAGATGATCTAATCATCTAATAAAGTTTTGATGATAACAATACTCCAAGTATGTATTTGTATTTGATCATCTTACATGTTTGTTACAGTAATATTTTCAGATCTCTAACCATGATGATTATGTACAAAACTGCAAATCCAGATAAGTGCTTAGTTACTATTATTTTATTATATCAATTTTGTTTAAAATTAAAAGAATAGGAAAGCTAAAAATAAATAATATAAAAATAAATAATACAAAATAGTAAATGTTTTAAATATGTTTTGAAATCTACTTTCAATTTTATGTTGAGATCAAATCATTCTCTACACCTTCGTCCATGGCTTTATCAAGCTTTGCTTATAATAAAATTAATTTTATCTAGCGTATTTTATTTACCTATATATATTTGCAGAAAATTTTTGAAATTAAGATTGGACTATTATGTTGTTATAGCTAAATATAGAAACAATTCAAAAATGATTTTGCTACACACAGTTTTAATTTGATTTGTTTCTAAATCTGAAAAACAAATTAAAGTGTCTTTCACATAAATATCAAAATCAGATTTTATATCATGTTGTGCTTTAACATTCAAATTTGTTCATAATGGAAATTATTCAAATTATTATGAAATATTTAAACATGATAAATTGTTTCAAATCAAAGATATCTTGTGTTGCTTAAATTGTTCCTATATGTAGATAAAGTCAGTTTTAATGCAAAATCAATAATAGAAGTTATACTTCCAACGACTAGTTTCAACAATTAGATGGTCAAGATTTCCCATTTCAAGCATCCCAAGGGCTAGTTTCTAAAAAGTTACATATAGAGGAACAATCTCAAGTTAAAGAATACAAGAAGAAAAAAGATAAATATATCATATAATACATTCAAGAATTTACTAAATATTTGAGTGTCTATTGTAAATCTGCTATTGAGAGCATATAAAATTTTGGGTTGTGAGAAAATTTTCTAATTCTTCACCATTGTCAAGTAAACCCTTTTGAGCTTTCGTTGTTATCTCTTTAAGAGTGTTTCTTTCAATTTTGAGTGGTCTTGATCTCAGGGGGAGACTGTGACTGGTTAAACTTGGAGAGGTCTGTGTACTCATTATAACATGGAGAGATTTGTGTACTTGTTATAACCTAGAGAGGTCCGTGTACTCGTTATAACTTAGAGAGGTTTGTGTACTCGTTATAACCTAGAGAGGTTTGTGTACTTGGTGTAAACATTTATGATATAGTGGAACCTATTGAACGGTTTGTTCAAGGGAGAATTGGACGTAGCTTAAGAGATTAGGGTAAACCAATATAAAATTGTTTCATCTGTGCTTATATATTCTTGCCTTGGACAATCTTGCTTAGTGGTTTTGTTTGTAACGAATTCAGTTCAGGCTCCATTCAACCCCCCTTCTGGAGCCAATTGTTCCTACATACACATATAGGGGTTATTTATTTATAGAAAAAAAATAGTAACAAACCAATAGAAAATATAGGCTAAGCCCATTATATTCAACACTCCCCCTTAAGTTGGTGCATATAAATTATATGCACTGAGCTTGTTACAAATATAATCAATTCTAGATCCCCATAAAGATTTAGTGAAAATATCAACTAACTAATCATTCGAATTAACAAATTCAGTCTTGATGTCTCTAGATATAATTTTCTCTTTAATGAAATGACAATCAATTTCAATATGTTTGGTCCTTTCATGAAAGACAGGATTTGACCTAATATGAATAGCAACCTTATCACGTAAAAGTGTTATTTGAGTGACATCTCCAAATTGTAATTCTTTATGTAAATGTTTATAGTTGAGGTCATAGCTCTGTATTCTGTTTCAATACTAGATCTTGCCACAACATGTTATTTCTTGCTTTTCTAGGAAATCAAATTATCACCAATAAATACACAATGTCCAAAAGTAGATCTTCTATCAAACAAAGATCCTACCCAATCAACATCTGAAGAATATAAAACTTTACTATGGTTATTATGACCATATTAAAGAATCATTTCTAGGAGAATTAAGAATCTTTAATATACTTCAATATACGAATGACTACATTTCAATGATCAACACATGTGGAATTAAGAAATTGATTCACCACAATGATATCAAATGAAATATCGGGACGAGTAACAGTAAGATAATTCAATTTTCCAACTAATCTTCTATATTTCTCAAGGTCTGAAAGAGGCTCCCCTGACTAGGTAGAAGTTTGGCATTAGGATCCATGGGTGTGTCAATACATTTTGAATTCATTAATCCAGTTTCCTCCAAAATTTCTAATGCATACTTCTTGTGAGAGATAACAATTCCATTGTTAGATTGTGCTATCTCAATTCCCAAGAAATATCTGAGTTCCCCAAGATCTTTAGTTTGAAAGTGGTGACAAATATGTTGTTTTATCTTAGAGATGTCTGTCTAAAAAGTTGTCAATTGATTTTTCTGAACACTTGAAGTGGGATTATGTGAAACTTCCCCCTTTTCTTGATTTTGTTATTCTCTCCTCTTTCTGTTGTGGTTTCTCCTTGTTTTTTTCTCTACATCGAACTCTAATTGGTCTTGAGGAACCTGACCCCTTAATAGCATAAATCAAAGATTGCTCAAGCGAAAATTAGCATAGAACAGAGTATATGTAGGTTCACTTCTCAACTATGTCGCAACCTCGTTGATGACAACCTGGTCAACGATGACAGATTACGATCTAAAATTTTGTGCATATGTGATTCCAATTTTTTGACATTCTCAATTGGTTGTTGTTATCATTGGAGTTTGTTGTGAAATCACTATATTACCCATCTGCTGAACAAACATTGAGTAGCCTCTACAGTTGTGTTCGCTGCCTTCTTTGGTAGTGCATATCTTGTCATTCGATTTGCATTGATCATTAATTGAGTCTTGTAGTTGTATATTGTAGTCACTTGTATCACAGATCACTTAATTATATCTCTGTTATGATTGTGTTGTGCCTAGTCAATATCATTGTATGTAATTCTATTTTTTGCTCATTCTTCTAGAAAATAAATCAGCTTATTCGTGTTTGAATTGATTCATTTATGCATTGCACCTTGAGTCATTGATCATCGAGATTTGTGAAAGTTTTCATTTTAATTTAAATGTTTTCATTGCTTTCTAAAATTAAAATGTTTGTAAAGTTTAATTCACCTGCCTCTTAAACTTAGCCTAAACATATTTTCAATTGGTATAAAGAGCTAAGTCTTGAAAGTTATTCAAGTTCCGACCTATGGCTGAGGGAAAGCTTCCTTTTGCAGAGAGTGCTTCTATAAACAGGCCTCCTTTATTTAGTGGGGTCAATTATCCTTTTTGGAAAATCATAATAAAAATTTTCATTGAATCTCTTGATCTTGGTGTATGGGATGCAATTGTGAATGGTCCTTGTGTGCTTAAAATTGTGATTGATGGTAAAACTGTTGATAAAACTTGGTCTGAATGGAGTGATTCTAAGAGCAAGAAAGCTCAATTTGATTGTATGGCTAAGAACATTATAACTTCAACTTTAAATTAGGTGAATTTTTCATAGTCTCTCAATGTTCTTCGGCAAAGGAAATGTGGGACATTTTGGAGGTGACTCATGAAGGAACCAGTGATGTGAAGAGGGCGAGAAAGCATGCCTTAATCCAGGAGTATGAGCTGTTTAGAATGCAAGCTGGAAAAACCATTGCAAATGTGCAGAAGAGATCCATGCATATAGTGAACCATCTCATTGGACTGGTGGAGATCTTTGACAAGGAAGAGCTCAACATAAAAGTGCTGAAGTGTCTTGATAGATCTTGGCAGCCCAAGGTCACTACAATATCAGAGACGAGGGATCTTACCACATGGAGTACATCTGCACTGTTTGGAAAACTCAAAGACCATGAGCTTGAGATGAATAGATTCAAAGAGCAGGAGATTGGAGAAAGAAAAGCAAGAGGAATAGCACTCAAAATTATTGCTCTAGGAGAAGAAAGCGAAACTGATTCTAGGGAGGACAATGAAGCTGAAACATTGAACCTGTTATCAAGGAAGTTCAGCAAATTCCTAAGGAAGAAGGAAAAAGAGAAGAATCAACAATCTAAAAGGTTTTCTAAGAAAATTGATTTCAATGCTGCTAAGTTTACTTGTTTTGGATGTGGAAAGTAGGGACATATCAAGATGGAATGTCCAAACCTGACTCACAAAGAAATGACTGTAGAAAAGAAAAAATTCAGCAAACACACCAAAGGCAAAATAGCCTACATAGCCTGGGATGAAAATGATTCAACAACCAGCTCTTCATCAAAGGACGAAGAGGAGATTAATTTGTGCTTGATGGCTAAGGAGCAATCAGAGGTAAGCAGTGCTAGGTCAAGTATTTATTTGAATAAAAAAAACTATAGTACATTGCTTCAAGCTTTTTTTGAGATACATGATGAAGCAAACAAATTGGCACTTGCAAACAATAGGCTGAAAGGTTTGAACAATTGGTTGGAAAAGAGAGTGAACTCATTGGAAGAAGAACTGGAAATTATGAAAACTGATTTTGAGCACTTGAATATGATTTTCCAGTTTTCTAACCAAAAGGGTGAATCAAGTAAACCAACCAAATGTAAAAATTGTGAGGTGCTGCAAGCTAAGGTAAAATTTCTTGTGAAAACTTCTTCAAAGCTTGCCTTAAAATTTCTTGTGAAAACTTCTTCAAAGCTTGCCTTGGGGACTTCAAATTTAAATGCTATTTTAGGTTCCCAAAATTATGTGTTTGATAAAGCTGGAATTAAATATAAACCCATATTTAAAAAGAAAACCAGAAAAATTCAGTAGTTTTTTCAAACATAGCAGCCAACACACCTCACCCTTTCAGACTTGTTTCTATTGCTTGTATAAAGGTCATATTGCTAAAAACTATAGAGTTAGACTCTTTGATGTTCCAAGTGGCTATGTAAGGTGGATACCAAAAGGCAGTCATAACAGTTCTGAACCTGAAATTAATAGGGTACCAACCTTCATTCATTAATCTATTTTATAGGACAAAGATGCAACCAACAAAAAGCTTTGGTACTTGGACAGTGGATGTTCCAAGCATATGATAGAGGGTGCATCTTTGCTAATTGGATTGGTGGTAAAGCATGGAGGATTTGTCACGTGTGGAGACAACAATAGAGGCACAATAATTAGTTGTCACTACAAAAAAAAAACTAGATTTACCTACAGCCAAAATCCGTAGGTAATGACCAAAATTAGTGGATAATCAGACATTACCCACGGATTACCGACGAGTCAAAATCCGTAGGTAATGAAGTCGTAGGTAAATTTCCCACCAACTTTTATTCATGGATAATTCAATTTCGTGTTTCCTACGGAATTTGTTCCATTGATATAAGTTTATATTACCCACTAATATTGATCTGTAGGTAACATCATAATTATTTTTATTATGATTAAAATTTATGATTATTAAGATTATTTTTTTATCCTTCTAATTGTCTCATTATTTATTATTATTCTTATTTTATATTCTTCTACTTGTTTCATTATTTATTATTATTATTATTATTATTATTATTATTATTATTTATCATTATTTTTATTATTGTTAATGTTATTACAAATATTAATAAAATCATTACTAAACTACAATCATGAGGAGTTGAACCCAGGATCTTTGAGTGTTGAAACCACAAGGTAAACCACTCCAACCAAAATTAGCTAGTGGGTGAAAATGAATTTATTTCAAAAAAATTTTGTGTGCATATATATTGCATTCATTTTGCATAAGCTTCAAACCCACTCAAAAACAACTTCAGAACCTTTCTCTACATGCTATTGTCATGGCTTCTTCAAGCAACCCAAAGAAGAGGATCAAACAAATCGTGAGTTCTGGTAGATGCATTGATGAAAGAGGACACTTGGAAGGATGGTTTGCAAGCTTAAATGAATCAGAAAGCGTTGAAAGCATTGATAGATACCTGCGAGAACTCAGCAAAAAAATCATCAACACTCCCAAATTTGTGAGATTGGATTGGCTCAAATCTGAGCAGCGATTGGAAGTGATTGAATTACTAGAACAACAGGGATTGGAGAGGTGGACTGACTGGAAACGTATATCCAGACTTGGTGAAAGTGTTCTTCACGAATCTAAAAGTAAAGGAAGAAAGGCTGAAATCTAGAGTAAAAAGAGTAACAATGAAGATAACTCCTTCTATATGGATGGCAGTGGCAGACATCAAGTGTGAGGGGCTAAAAATAGGAAAAGGAAACATTGAAGCATTGGAAGACTACAACAAAATCACCTTTTATAGAAGCTGCTTGAGGAATCAGCGTGGCATAATGAGAGGATTTAATGTTGGTGGCTTGGCAATGAATCCAAGGATCATAGTGTTTATCATTGTATGGATCATGACACCTAGAGGACACAATCACGCGGTCCTACATGAGGAGGATCTCATCCTAATGTACTGCATTATCAACAGAATGACAGTCAATTGGGCTTATGTGTTAGGAGAACAAATGGTGAAAGCAAAATGGCTAGTGGATTATAGAATCTCGTATGTTGTGCTTATCTCAAAGTTTATTTAGTATTTCTATGTACCTCTTGAGGGAGAATTAGTTGAACCAGTTAAGCAGAACCATGAAGTTTCAGCAACCACTCTACACAAGATAGGACTGACAAAGATAAACAATGAGCAGTGGATTTATCAAGCTGATGCTGGAAACGCTAGTGAATATGCTGCAGAGGAAATGACTGGAAACGCTGCTGCAATGAATATGGGAAAAGGTGCTGGTCCAAGTTCTGGTTACAGAAACTTTAAACAAATTGTGATAGACAAGTTGGACTACCTTACAATTGAACAGAGAAATCACCATGAATTTTGCACTGCACGATTCCAACACATGGATTTGCAAAATAAAGTTACAAAAGAGCAATTGGCAGTCATGGCTGCATGGAATGACCCTAAAGGGTAGCACGTATTTTAACTGTCATATGCATTCTCTTTCACACCTATCCCTTCTCTTGTATTTGATGAATACAAGGGGGGAGAAAAAGTGGAGTGTGAGGAGTTAGGGTCTAGTTTATATTGCTTTTGTTCTGTTGTGAGTGTTGCATGCTAGTTAGTTGATGTGACCCTGGGATTTTTTTTTTATAAACAAAAACGTTGATTTTCGGTTTTTACGTATCTGGACCCACAATGCTCCGATTGCAACTAAACCAAAACGATAGGAAAGATGACACTCTGAATCGCAATTTAGACATATAAATCATAAGAAACGGATTAGTAAAACATGAGATATGAGAATAAGAAAATTGTGACAGATTCTGGAAAGTTAGCACTGCGGAAGAGATAAAAA
>Ga0099825_1009510_pt1 | contig 11058 bp, 4 predicted proteins | sample SiratroredBW_FD_76838 | JGI IMG/M metagenome (GOLD analysis project Ga0099825, IMG submission 76838) | Root nodule microbial communities of legume samples collected from California, USA - Siratro red BW | ecosystem: Host-associated > Plants > Roots > Nodule | place: USA: California | collected...
CAACTCATTGTTTTTGAACTTTTTGTTGAAATTCAAAGCAATATGTCTTATGCAAAAAATGGGAAAAGTCCATCTCCTTCCCAGGAAACGTTCGGAGATTGCAATGCTAACAAAATGGTTGTTCCTCTATCAGTGATTAGGAAAATATTTGGCTGAGGTGTTATGTACTCATGCAATAATTGGAAGAACTATATCATAACTTCCTTTATTTTCACTTCAACAATGGCAAACGAAAGAGGAAATATGTTTTGGTTTCCATCTTGGAAAATTGTTGTCAACAAAGTACCATGATATTTTTCGATGAGGCATGTGCCATCAACTTGTACTATAGGCTTGAAGTAGTTGAAGTCGTCAATACAAGGCTTGAAAGCCCAAAAGGCACACTCTAAGATGTAAATCGAGTGATCCTCGACATCGTAAACTACAAACGGATGACTTGTATATTGAACAATGGTACCCAAAACTGTTTGTAGAGCTTGCAACCATCTCAGAAGATGGTTATATGATTCCTCTTAGTCTCCAATTTGCATTGTTAGTGCCTTTTGTTTTGCCTTCCAAGATTTTTTGAGTGATAGAATAGCCATGAGGATTTTGAATGCTATTAAACTTTTAGAGGATGTGGGATTATAGTTAGGTCTTCCAATTGATGATGAAGTTGTAATCAGATTAACGTGTAGCGACTTGATCGCAGCATGTGGACATTTGCTTGGAGCAATCTCGCTAGCAAATGTTGTATTAGGAAACACTATCAAATTGTCTTAGTTGAACAACACATTTCAGCAACTCCCGGATGATGCGATTGATGATGTGGTTGTATACTATGCACAAGCACATATTCTTACACTTATTGGAAGTTTTTTGATGTCAAACACATCGGGCAACATAGTTCACTTAATGTACTTATTATTATTAGTTGATTTGAATAACATCTTCAATCATATTTGGGGTTCGGTTGTGTTGGTATGCCTTTACCATACCATAGATCATGGAATAGACTTTAACTAAGAGAACATTGGTGGATGTATGTTCCTTCTTCAATGTTGGGCATGGGAATGCATAAAATCTTTATCACCATCTTGTTCGCCATTAAAAGTTGAAGAACGTAACACTGGACATGATTTTCCACTGTTAAAACATAAAACTTTTGATGCAAAATATCTTCAAACAAAAACCATATCTATTATAACTTCTTCTAACCTAATGAAAACCTGTATTGTGTACATAAAGTGGCTTCGTGTACTGACGCACTTTACAACCAGTACAATGGCTCTTATCTAACTAACATTGGACAACTTAGAGCCTATAGAGATTATGTTTCATATCAAAATTCAACTCAAAATTAGTCTCAATTGTGCAATAATTTGACTTGTTATTGCAGTTCATTTAGAATCCTTACACGTAGGTCGATATTGCTTCGTTCATAACTGGTGAGGTATATATTGTTAGTTGTTTAGTACTGCCCTTGATTTGTTTCGGAACTGCCGAATTCCACCGGGCTAATAGGGTCATGTGACAATTTGGTTTTCGACAATCCATTCTAGTTGACCATTAAATCTTGATCAGGTTCATAAAAGATACATGAGAGGCAGAATAGAGTAATATTGGCCACAATACCATGAAAGGTGGATAACAATGTGAAACAATTGACAAAACCGACTTTGAAGAAGTTCAATTTATTGGTAATGGTCATTTTGTGACACAACAACATACATCCAATGGTACTTTACCCACTATCTGCTATATTATGTCTCCTAGACAACCAATTGATGACGATGTAAGTTTACATATGACAATTTTTAGCATGTATTTGTACTTCTCTAAAATTTTACATTTCATCCCTATAGTACGACACAATTGAAGACATTGAGCCCCACCCTATAAGTCAAGATGTTGAATATTCTTCTCACATTTCATAGTTTCATGAATAGTCATTTGATCAATCCAGTCACTCGAGTCTTCAACTCCCTCCACAAAGCACATTTATGTATAATCAAGCCCAGATGTCATTCTAGTCCCTTTTAAACCAGTTTCCATCCACATATCACATTTTTTCTTATCAAATGCTTGTTTTTTTGCCTTCACCAAATATTCTTGCAACTTCATCCCTCACCCCTCGATCTGCATTTCATCCCTCTCATTGACACACTATTATCAATAAACATGGTCTGTGTAATAGTCGAATATTGAACATCACGACAATGATGATGAGAATAATGATGATTCTATACAACCTCCACCCCACGAAACAAAATCCAAAAGATAAAGAAGAAGATCACCGTATAAGACGTCATCACATAAATAATTTTTTCTCATTGTAATTTTATATCTATAAATTTTTATGTTTTACTATTGACTTTGTGTATACTTCTCAATGTTAAATATAATTACAACTAAAAGTTAAATATATGCACACAATTTTTAGTAAAGTACATCAACTAAACAAAATTAATATACACTAATAAATTTTAAATCCTAAATTCTTCCGATATTGACTCGAACATAATCCAAACTAACTACATATGTCAGTTCAAAATACAGTAAATTTTATAAATTTATCAAACATTTTGTCCTGAAATAATATATTTTATTTACAAAATGCTAATATAATACATGTATATATATAGCATTTCAATTAAAGTAATACTATTATAATTAAAGTAAAAATGTGGTGTGCAAATAGCAGTAACACTCGTGCTCGTGCTGGATTAAGAACAACAAAAATCATGTCCATTCGACATAATGACTTAATACAATTTCTAACTTAATACTAAAATAAGTACCTGCGTGATTAAATTTTTTTTCTTACGTAAAATCGTGTCTAACTAATATAATTTCTTTATTTCAATATCGTATCTAATTGACTCGATTTACTCAATTTGATAATTAATTTTTTTATCCATTTTAGATAATACTAAAAAAAATATACATTAATCTAGGTACATAGTTCATTCATTTATTTAGGAGCACATACATATTTATATAAAAAAGGTTTTTATCATTTTGTAATTTGGTATAAGGATTTTATACCAAAAAATCTTATCTATAAATGAGACGGTAAACCATGACCAACTGTATTATTCCGGTTTTTTTTTTTTCTTTTTTCTTTCTAATTAGAAGTGAACGCGTTTACATATGGCAAACATGCAAATTTAAGATTCAAATTCATCTTCCACTTTTAAGATTTCATACATAAATGCCAAATTGATTGTCAGATTCAGCGGAGCATGCATGGAAGCAATTGTGAACACTCTTTTTAAGGTCATGCTTCTCTTGGCACTCTTTTAAGAGGGTTGGTGACAGCAATCGTTAATTGGTGGATTCCTTTTACTATCAAAGGCATGCATTGGTATACATGAGATAAAACTTTAATACTATTAATTGCTCATTTCATTAAACACTATTTTCTATGCATTGGATAAATTTCACGCATGCATCTAATATTTAATGTTATGGCCTTCACAACACAGATAAAGCAAATGTTTCTCATGTTTCTAAAATAATTGAGCATCTCTATGCTAAAATTAATACTTTGATGTTAATTTATTAACATTCTAAACCATTGGATGAATGGCACACATTTTAATGTTTTTTTATTAGTGAAACAATAGGTGAATTTTGTTTGCATGCAGAGCTAAGATACACGCATGCATTGTTCAATCTGACAATCAAATTTGATATTTATTTTCATCTGCATCCACCCAGCTTTATTATTTTTAAAAAACTTTACCTTTTATTTTTCCACCCTGGTTTAGATAATTGTGTTTAAGGTGAAAATATACCTTTGTTTATTTGAATTAATATTGTTACGATCAGAAGCAGATATTGTAGATTTGCGTTTTTAATCTTTTTTGATAGTACATTATAGAGTATTTGAGATTAGTATATATATACGAGTTCAATCACATTTTTTATTTCTTATTTAATATATTTTTTTATAAAAAAGGTTTACATAAATACATAACTTATTTTTCTTAAATAGATTAAAACATTCGTGCTTCACATTTAAATGTTTTTAAATAATAAATAACTCATTATATACTTTAAATAACTAACCATAACTTTAATTTTCATATTGTTTAAATCACTGCTTAGATTCTTATATTTCTTTGAAGATACATAAGAAGTAACAATACTCTTGGCAAGCATACAAACTTATCATAAATGTTAAATGGACAAAAATGCAAATATTATATTTAAAAAAACTTACTATACAGTTTATTTAATTATAAAAAAATAAATTATTTAGAATTTGGAAATAAAAGCAATCCTTTTAATATATCATTCACGTAGTTGATAAAAGTAAAATTGATCGGTTGACCATTGGTTTCATAGAAATTCCAAGGTTTAAGTTAAAAGATAGAGATATTACTCGTTATAAGATGCCAAGCTGAAAAGATATAATTAATTAATTAATTAATTAATTAACGAGAAATTTATATTTTAAATGTTATATTATTTATAAGAAAAATATATATAAATGAGATATTTGGGATATTCTAACCATTTTATAGTCAAATAAAACTGTATAAATATAGATTAAAATCCCTTACAAGTTACATAATGTTATCATCTCATCTAATATAAAAAAACTTTAACAAAAAGTAATTATCAGCCGTATTCAGGCTCGTACTTATTGATAAATAAATAGAAGCGCCCTTTTGTTATATCTGAAAACATATCTATGTATTATGAGAGTTATTGTCCCATCTTTCTTTTTTTCTTTAGTACCTTATAGTTCATAATTTTGGTATAAATAATTTTTTATTTACATGCTCTCTTAACCTTTGAACGTTTTTATGCATTTCAAAAGTGCAATAATCCATTCAGAAAAAAGGGAATTCTTAAATTTAATTCTTATAGCAACCTATATTTTAGCTTGAATTATAGAGAAAACTTCTACAATATTACAGATTCTGTTCTTGAAAGTAATATCATTTTTTAACTTCCAAATACATCATACTATGACCAACCATAACACTCTTTACAAACCAGTCTCACTCCTACCCATCTGAAAAACACAAAACTTTAGAAAGTGTTCTTTAGCCCAACAATGGTGCATAAATTGCACCCTAGCCACCCTCCACACCTATTTTATAAACTCCTAGACACTTCACAACTAAAAAATAAATTACCTTAATTTTCTCCACCTAAATTACATAGCCCTCATAAAGTATTTCCAATTGGAATTCATATCTTCAAAAGTTTATCTCTAGTAGACAACTTGTTTAACACAAGTCTCCATGCACAAATCTGGACAGCAAGTGTAGCTTTTTCTTTCTATAAAATTTGGAAGACTTCCTCCCATCACCAGCCCCCTCTCCCAAGATTTTACAGTATGCATCACTCACACTATATTCAATTCCTTTCTTGTCTTTCCATTCCCATTGATCTTGCAACTGCTCTCGTGGACCCCATTATTGTATTGTAAGCATAAACGTCTCTACACTCGCCTTTTTCCCATTCAAACCATAATCTTCTCCATCTCAAATTCCATTTCCATAAATAATCTTGTCACTCACCCACATCTTTAATTATAAGGTCCTGTTGCAAGGAATTTGTATATAATATAGGGTGTATCCTTCTTTCAAAGATCTATCCCATACACAGCAATCTACCCAAAACAGAATTCTATTTCCTCTGCCCAGTTTCCAACTCAGGTATTCATTAAACCACTTTCCTTGGATTCTATTTCCACATACTTTTTTCAAATCTGTCCACCATGTTGATTCTTTTATATTTGATTTATCTTGATCAACACTTCTCCATGATCTATATTTAGATTATATAATTTCTCTCCACCGACCCGTTTTTCTCTGTATCTAACCTTCATTTCCTCTTCCCAGATAACTAACGTCTTGTTGAAAACCAAAATATTTTTAACCCCTATACCCCACTACACTTCTACAATTTTTTCCTATTTAACCCAAATTATTTTTTTCTTATCAGCTTCCCAACTCCACAAAATCTGCCTCTAGATTTTTATCATTTTTTTATTTACAGCTTTGGGAACCTTAAAGATATATAATAAATTAAAATCTTCTACAAGTTCTTGATATTGTCTATATTAGTTGTTATTCTAATTTCTTTAATAAGCAACTGTTCTTTTTTATTTATTTTTAGATATAGAAAATCATTTTATATGTTATAACCTCTTGAAACTTCTTTTCATTTATTTTTTAGCATTATTTTTATTTCTAATAACTTCCTTTCATATATACTTAACTACATTAACAAAATACTTTAATAAAAGAAGGTAAAATAACTAATTTATCTCATAAATTTATTATTTATAAGCCATTGTAGAAGAGAATATGCTATTCTATGCAACAAGAAAATCCAGATCTTATTCACAAATGGTATTTCCAATTATTCCATCTTCTAAATCATATAATGTAATGTGATTTTGCACAGAGGTAAGAAGAGAAGCATCATTGCCAGAAATACCGTTGCGGAGGAAATAACAAAATTAATGGTATTATCTTTATTTTATGTTCTTTTTTTTTTTTTCTTTCCACCTGTTTTTTGTCTCATATGGATTGGATTGATGAGATTTGATAACTATTTTATTTTATTTAATAGCTTTTCTTAATATTAATATTAATAGTGTGTTGTTACAAAGGGTTCTATGGTACTATATTACAGTGAGGTTTTCAATTATAATGACTTTTGTCATACTATATCAGTGATATATTTATTGATGCCCTAATGTCATTAGTATATTTCAATAAGATTACTAGATACCTTGAAGTGAGGAATTCTTTTACATTGTCAATTCTCGGGCTATTTTAAATTTGTTTTCCAATAACAAATCATATATGATTGGATAATACAAATCTAAGGGTTTTTTTTCTAGTTATGTGAAGATAGACAATAATATTTGAGATCATAAAATATCATAATAGTTTGGAGTACATTAAAACAACAATCAAACAATTTGTTAAATGTACAGAGTTTATGACTTATGAACTCTTTTATTAAATTTCTATTGTATCTTTTTGTTTTATTTCAAGACTGATATATGTGTGTTGTGTCGTAACTTAGTGATATTTTATTTTGTATTTTTTTATTTTACTAATTTGTTGTATGTTGTGAAACATTGAAACAAGAAATAAAAGATATAATTTACAATGGTACTTTAAAATTATTTATATGATTTAAAGTAACATCGGTTTTATTATTAAATTTAGACTCTTTTTTTTCACCATGCTTATTTATCCCTTTTTATTTATTTTATTATTACAAGCCTCCTTTATGTTTTGAGTATGATATATAATGTAATAAACTATTACTATTCTTAACAGACTATACAATTTTTAAGAAACAAAATTTCACATACATATTCATATCATAGTAACTAAGAAGAAACAAAGTGTTACATATTCATAGGACGGGCAAGTAGGTGTACTCCAGAAATTAATGTCTTGGAAATTGCTATAATATATTATGAGGGACAAGACTACTAGATCAACCTATAGGATTTAACTTCAATAATGTTTAAAAACTACGGTTCATATTTCTTACTTTCCACAGTATATTATCGTAAACTATTTTTCTTATTCCCCTTAGTTAATGATTCTAAGATTCTTCCACTACCTACAGTTGTTATTATTTTTTATAAGACTTCTCCAAAAATCATATTTCGACTTTAAGACCTTCTTTCACAAAGACTCATCCTCAATGCCTAATCTCAATTGTCATTACTTAGACCCCAAAAAACATTTAAGTCTCTAATTCTAGACAACCCTCTTTTTTACAGTTACAAATTATATCCCAATTTATCCAATTAATGGATCACTCTTATAAAATCAGACTTATCATTTACGTTTCTATTTTATTTTTAGTTGTTTAAGATGTCAGTAACTGTGAGAAGAAATAGTAAAGATTAAGAGGAATTTTTTATGGGACTTTTTTATGGACTGGGTCAAGAAGATAGGAAAATTGCTTGGATGAATTAGGATACAATTTCTAAATTCAGATAACATGGTGGTCTTGGTGTGATGTTGGAGTTAGAGATGTAAATAGCTTTAATATAGCACTCCTAAGTGAATGATATTAGATATTAAACATACAAGATGATTCTTTGGGATAGAGGGTTTTAGTGTCTAAATACTGGTCTTGGAAAAGTCTTATCAAATGTAATGAAATCTTGTCCGAATGGTGGAAGGATCTTAGGAAAAAAAAATCAGGAGAAATGATTTAATAATAACATAGCTTGGAAAATGGCTAGGAACAAAATTTCATTCTGCAAAAATAAGTGATTTTAAATAAAATCTTAAGTATTTTCTTCAATTATAAATTAATTGAATTTTAAATATTAAAATATAAAATTTTAACTTTTAGACAGTAAAGATTTTATTGTTATTTGAATATTTAATTAATAAATACACCATACTAAAATATTACCTGATATATAAAGTATTTTAAGTAAAAAATTATACAAATATATGTCATAAATTAAAGTTAATTCAAATAATTAAACTATTATGGTTGATATTTCGTATCAAATTTTTTAAAACTCGCCGATAATTTGTTATATAATAAAACATTGAAATGTGTGGCATTGATTTGTTAATATTTGAAAACATTGGATTTGAATTATCAACAATATTCAGTCTCGGATTTCTCGAGAATAAATAGAGACGACCTTCTTTTTGAAAACATGTCTATGTATTATTAGGCGACCCGGTTTTTTTTTTTAACAACTATGAATAAAATAAATTAAAATGAAGTATTTAAGGGGTACTCCAATTTTATTATACCTGTAAAATATTTTGAAAGAGGTAAAATACAAAATAGTCTAAATTAAGATAAGGCAACGACAATCTAAGATGCTTCAATGCAACTTGGAAATAAAATACAAACAATCAAATTAGGAGGCTACTAAGAACCCATAAGAATAATATTCATTACTCTAGTTCCACACTCAGATGTTACCACTTTTGGAACATGAGGAATCAAATAGAATTAGACACCTCCCACTTATGTTGAAGTAGTAGTAGTCATTGCCTTTATGATTCACATGCCGACCCCTTTTATAAATAATTTGTGTCCTCGATCACGAACTTGCAACAAAAAGAAATACAGTCATACAGTCCCCACACCCACCCAAGTACCCTTCCTCCTAAAGGCCTCCTATTCATAACATAATACTAGAGATTTTAGACAAGATTCCGAATTCAAAAACCTATCTGACATTGAAAAAACCACCCTTTGATTTGATCAGGGTAAAATATCTCCTCACTGTCTACAATTCCACTTTTAAATACTACCTATTTCTATGGTGCCAAATTTCCCACACTATTGTCACCCACATGCCCTTTCATATGACATTAACTTTTAACTTGCACTCAACCCTCCAAAAACTCCTAAAATGGTTAAATACGAAAGCATCTCTAACAGATAAAATATCAATCCATTTATCACAACTGTCCCACACTTTCCGTTTTATTTCACATGTAAGAAACAAATGTTAGGCAGTTTCCATATGCTTCTTACAAAACGAGCATAAGATATAACTTAAGACTACTCTCCTTTTAGTCAAATTTGCTCTAGTAGGTAACTTATTTAACAAAGCTCTCCACGCATACAACTGTGCAGCCGGTTCCACTCTAAGCTTTCATAATTGCTTCAAACCTTCTATGTTTACTAAATTGTCATCCCTGTTTAGTACCGAATACCGTGACCACACCGTATAAACTTATAGACTATCCTGACTCCATACTCAATTATCCGAGACACAAGAATCCTGCCACTTCCTACATGAATTATTAATTAGTTCAAATAATTGTTGTGAGATTTCTCTTTCCCATGTAATCATTCTCCACAATAAGTTCCACTTACAAACTTCACCTTCTCAATTACCCAATTCATTTAGTACGTTTTCTTTGCACAACGAAATCGCATACAATCTAGGAAACCTTTATTTTAAAGGTAGATCTTCCACCCACCTATCATCCCAAAACCTAACCTTTTCCATCCTTAATGTCCCATTTCACATTATTATCAAACCAATTGTCATTATTTTCAACATCACAAGCTTTACAAAGATCTTTCCAACAAGTACAATTTTTCCTAGCAATACTAGATTCATTCATATCCTGCCAAGAACCATACCTAGATTCTATTAGTTCCCTCCAAACCCCAACTTCCTCCTTTCCTAATCTCCACTTCCATTTAGCCAGTAATACTATATTAAATTTCCTTACATTCTTAATTCCTAGACCACCAACCTCAACTGCAGTACAGACCTTTGAGTGATTCTTCCTGCACCTCCATGGTGACTTCCTGCACCTCCATAATTTAAAAATATTCCCATTTTAGCCTTGAAGAAAAGACGAAAATAGCCTTCATATCATTTATTTTTTTTCTACTTTGCGGGTTGCACAAACCGCAATACAATTAAAAAATAAACACATTGCGAGTTGTACAACCCGCAATTATATTTTCTGCACCTTTTACATTGCGGGTTGTACAACCCGCAATATAAAACTTTTTTTAAATACATTGCGGGTTCTACAACCGGCAACATAAATTTTTTTTTAAATACATTGCGGGTTCTACAACCCGCAATACAAATTTTTTTTGAAAAAAATTTTGTATTGCGGATTGTAGAACCCGCAATATATTTAAAAGAAATTTTGTGTTGTGGGTGGTACAACGTGCTGCTGTGGTGTAGTGGTGGTTATTACCTTAGTTTTTATTATAAGAAAAAATTTTGAAATATTTGTTTTTATAATTTAATTTATGATAAAAACAAATATTCAATTTATAGCTATAAATAATTTAATTTATAATAAAAACAAATATTTCAAAAAAATTAGTTTAGTAGCGAAACAAACACATAAAGTGTTGGTGCCCAGGATCGAGGTGGATACCTTAAGTGTAAAACTAAGATAATAACTACCACTACACCACAGCAACGGGTTGTAGCACCCGCAACACAAAATTTATTTTAAATACATTGCGGGTTCTACAACCCGCAACATAATTTTTTTTTTAAATACATTGCGGGTTCTACAACCCGCAATGCAAATTTTTTTCAAAAAAATTTTGTATTGC
>Ga0099825_1009512_pt1 | contig 11056 bp, 3 predicted proteins | sample SiratroredBW_FD_76838 | JGI IMG/M metagenome (GOLD analysis project Ga0099825, IMG submission 76838) | Root nodule microbial communities of legume samples collected from California, USA - Siratro red BW | ecosystem: Host-associated > Plants > Roots > Nodule | place: USA: California | collected...
AGGCGAGAGAAGTCAAGCAACAGGGTGACCAGGGGAAAAAAAGTAAACAAATGAAATTGCTAAATAAAAAATGCGAAATTGTAAATGGAGAAAAAAAAAAAAAAAGAAGGAATAAATTGGTAGTGAAATGGTGGAAAAGGAAGATGTAGGAAAAAGGATTGGGGTAGATGGTGAGAATAGGAGGGGAATGAGAGTATGGAATTGACGGTGCAGAGTGAAGTTTGGCATAATGTGAAAAGGGAGAAGAAGATGGAATTATGATGTGGAAAAGGTGGAAACGGTTGGCTAAGAGAGAGAGGGAAGAGTATTTGAAAATGCACAATCCCAAAATGAAAGAGTTTCTTTTGTTGGCGCCACGAAATTCCCGTGGATGCGAACAAGCCAGGGAGGGAAAGAGGGAAAGGACAATGTCATTCTCATGATCGTTGCAGCAGAGAGAAAACGTTTAACCAATCAAAACGGAACTGATCCAATCTTTTCCATCTCTCCTCACCGCACTCCGTAATCAACAATGCCCTCCTCCTCTTTGCCGGCGGCCCTCCTCCTTCTCTTCTTCTCCGTCGCAGCGGCCGCCGTCGATGAAGACCCCTGCGGTCACGTCGTGCAATTGGTAATTCCTCAAACCCAACCTATCCTTACATATATGTGTTTGTTCAATTCTCTGTCATGTTTGTGTTTGTGTCATGTTTAATAACATTGATGAATGTGTTTGCAGGTTAAGACAAAGAGCTGGATTGATGGGAAGAAAGATGAAGAGTACAATGGTATGACTGCAAAATTTGGTTCTTATTTGCCTGAGAATGCTGATCAAACTGCCAAATTGCCCGCTGTTTTCTCCGATCCTTTGGACTGCTGTTCCGCTTCAACCGTGAAGGTTTCTTTCTCATTCCCTTCCTTCGTATTATGCATCAACTGTTTTCCCCAACTTTATTCATTTTCTTACTCATATTTGAAAATCTGTCCATAATATATCAGCTTCCTCAGTAGTGTGCTTCTGCATTCTCCATTTTGCAGTTATCTGGATCAGCAGCTCTCTGCGTACGAGGCACATGTGACTTCACAACTAAAGCTGCATTCGCACAGTCCGGAGGTGCCGCTGCCGTGTTTATGATAAACGACGCAGATGGTATATTTTAGCAATTCAAATAGAAGGTTTCCATTTTGTGTTTAATCTGAATAAAAAAGGTATATTAGACGTATATAAGGTGTCATTTGTCAGCCTGGTAACCTCCCCACTCATTCGTCAGCTTGGTTGTTGCTTGCATGCTTTTTCTTTAGACTGAAATCTCTTCGTGCATGCTATACAGTATACTCAAAATCTAAGCACGGGGTTTAATAAACAGTAGCAAGGTTAAATCTGGGCTGTCAGGCATAGTTTGAATTCTGATTGCCAACTATTGTCACTTTCTTGGAACCTGGATAAAGATTATAAGTTTATACTGATGCGTAGGAACAAATTCTAGAGCTTATTTCTTTTTCCAGGAAAGCTATTATGGAAAGATAAGGTGTTGCTTTGTTTCTTGTACTAGAAAATAGGCAAATAGCTCAATTTTATAAAATATTAAAACATAAAACACTGTCACTAAACAACAAAGTGAAATATCATTGGACTAGTTTTGGCACTTTAGATACACTAAATGATGGTGCTTTGTATAACTGGAATTATGTTAAATGCTTTGTATAATCAGCCTTCACATTACACCTGTAGATTTTAGATTGATCATATTTTCCAGTGACAATAGCCCAAAATTAAATCATGTAGTTCATCATACCAGTATGCATTGTTTTTCCCAATGTTACTTGCCAGTAGTTTTTATTCAAGATTGGTTTACATAGTAAAATGTACAAAAGAGGATGATCACTGATCAGGGAAAAGGGCAATACATTAGCTGTAAAAGAAATCCAATCTCATTGCACATCTGAAGCCTGTATCGGAATTCACAATGAAACTATGATAACAAGCATTGTTATTGCATTATTTGTTTTTATTAAATCCATAGAGGTTATTACATATAGAAAAAAGGATTCCACTAATTGTGTTAGCATTACAATTACAATTCACTAACTTAAACTTACCTTTACTGCATTTTTTTTTTATTTTCTACGTTATTTTACGCTTTTAATCTGTTTAAGTAAATAAAGTTTTATATGATCATCTTTGTCTGAAACTTATCTGTTTATTTTAAATCAGAACTCTTCGAGATGGACTGCTCCAGTGACAATAAGGCAAATATTTCAATTCCAGTTGTGGAGATAACAAAGTCAATAGGAGACAATCTCAACAAACTTTTGACATCTAAAAGGAAAGGTCCGTCCTTCGATTTTTTAAACTTCTATTTGTAGTTTGTTTGTACCGCTATTGTTTATGTGAAAGAGTTTTGTATTTACTTCTCTTTCATTTTGTCGTACAGGTGTAAGATGCATGTAGTAATAATATAATAGAGTACCAGATATAAGATAATAAGTTGAAATCCAACGTTGAACACAGTAACTAGATATGTTATTTTCTACCACATATAATCCTATTAAAATGCTGTCTGAGTTGCAAGTTGAAAGAAACAAAGTTTTGTATCCCATTTATAGGGCAAAAGAAATAGAAAAATAACTAATACTTTACGTAGTTGAACGACTTATATATAACAATATAATATAATATATCAAAAGATTTTAAAAAAAATAACATGATATTTATAAGGTCGGAAGTACTTTCATATTATTATATCATCAAGGAAGTGAAATTTATCTTCAAATAAATCTTACAAAATCAATTTGTTTATATATTATAATTTGTTTATATTTATAGATGATGTATAATCTCCAGTACAATTACAAAATAAGAGATATTTCGATGGAAAAAATATATTAAAGATAAACAATTATTTTAACTAGAAGTTGTGATTGGAAGGAAACTAAGCTGAAGTTGACTTAAGAGAAATGTCATGCTCCTATTTCCTGATTTAGGATTATGTGATTCTTAGATCGTAATCAAGGAAAGGAAAAGGAAAAAAACTAACCCAAAACGACACCGTTGATTTTTTGTTGAACTGCCAAACCGCAGTTGTAACCGATCCAATGTTTTAAGGATCCGACGAACCGGACAGCCCTGATTAAACTAGTCTGGTTTTAATAACCATGGAATTGATAAAAAAATAACGAAATTAAAATCTCATGATATTCTTAAGATAAATAATATGGTTATCCTTATAGATCTTCCGTATTATCCTAAAAATAAACCATCTCTATATCCTATGATATTTAGAACACTTCCCTTGATAAATGAATATTAATTAATTCCAACTTCTCAATAAGATATTGGAACCTGGCGCTAGGAAGCCTCAGAGTCGAGACATCTATCTCTTGGAGCCTTAGAGTCATATGTGTTGTAACAATAATGCCTCCATCCGACTTCTCTTTCATGAAGTGTTTGTTATCACTTATTTCTAAGTGTTTTGTTCTGTCAGGAGTGGATTATGGGTAATGCTGATAACGGAATTGTTGTCACTAAACAATTTCATAAGACCCTCATATTTAGCTTTGAGGTAATCAAGGATAATCTTCATTCTCTAATCCTTTGAAACTCTGAAGAATTTATTATTCACAATTTTAGTGAAATAGTATATAAATGGTAATTATACACGCAAATAATTTTTATGATAATTTATTATCTCCAAGTCCAACTGATAATCCAATCTAAAATGTTATAATCAAGGATATATAATATAAAATTATTTATTCACAAATTGTTCATTAATAAAGGTATAATTATAGTCTCATAATTGAAATTTTATTTGTTAACTTTATAAAAAAAATTATTTTATAAACTTTTGTTGAAAATAGTTAATCAAAACTACAAAGTCAAACTAAACATGTCTTTTAAATCTAAAAATATGAAAATGAAAATAGGAAGTTTTTTCCGACACCAAAGGGCTCCTTACTCGTCTTGATCCTGGAACATAATTCAGAGGGCTTACTGAAGGTGTCGAGAAGGGTCCCTAGACGGTCAATATCCTCCTGCCTTAAAATTTTACTGTTTTGTTCTAGTTGAGACATAGAGGACTCTTCTGCTATGTTTTTTCCTTATCCAAAGTTGTATGATTCACCCACTTCTAAATAGAACCCTTGTTTTCCCCTGTGATCAAGAACTTTCTCCCTTTCATGAAGCTTGTAGCAAGTGTCCTTTGTGTGATCTCACCGTTTGCAATCAATTGCACTTGAGTACGGTTTCATACTAAGTCATAGACTTTTTTTTTATGTTGCCTAACATGTACTTCTGTGACGAATTAATTAATTAATTAAACATTCAGTAAATGGTAAAATACCCAATTTTTAGCACTGCAAGGCGTTATTTCTATACATATGCTCATTTATTCATATAAATGCATTAAATAAGTAAGATTAAAGAAAAATATCATTGCTTTATCAAGATCAAAGTGCATTTCTTCTGCTAGATGCGAAGTATGTTTCACATGATTTACTGATGGGGTTGACTCTGAGTTGTTCATTTCAGTGGAGGTTTTGCCATATGCTCCAACTCGCCCAGTTGTAGACTACTCGGTTGCATTTTTGTGGCTGATGTCTGTTGCAACAGTTACATGTGCTTCACTATGGGCAGATATAACTGCTCCAGATCAATTCGATGAACGCTATAATGAGTTGTCTCCCAAGGTTTTTTCCATGAAACCCTATATCTATCTTAATGTTTATGATATATGCTCAAATGTGATCTTATTATGAACTTTTATCGTTGTTTGACGTAACTGAAGTAATTTAAATTACATAATGATGCGAAGGTGTGCTTCCAGTGTGTGACAGTTATTCAACAATGTTCGAATGGGACATTTATAACCAGTAACCACAGACTGACCTTGGCTTCCGTGCTAACTTCAAATCTACGTTTCCTTTTATTTTTGACTGCCTTCTGTATTGCTAGCCAGTGATCTTTCACTGGAGCCATGGAGAATGGTTTTTTCCATTCGTTTTGTTTACCTGTTTCAATTTAATATATCTTTATTAGTCTGTAACATAAACTTGTTTTTTTTTATAGAGCGCTATGTCTGAAGCAGGGAAAGACGATGCTGAGGAAATAGTTAACATAGATACAAAGGGTGCTGTCGTGTTTGTCATTACGGCATCTACTTTTCTTGTGCTACTGTTCTTCTTCATGTCGTCTTGGTTTATCTGGGTGCTGATTATACTTTTCTGCATTGGTGGTATTGAGGTAAGGTAGCTCATTTTCGTGGATTTTACTCCTAACCTTCTAGGTAAAAAATACCGTGTAATGATATAGAGATAACTTCAGTTAAACATACAATTCAATCCTTCGTATTATTTCATTATAGTGAGACCTTGATATTTTGACATCCGATAAATTTTTACACCCATCTTGCATTTACTGTTTTACCCTTTATCCTTTATTTTCCATTACAAATACAAAAGTTTATTTTTTTAGTGATCATATTATCTCTAAAAATGGGTTGTTAAGTGGTTGGTGGAGTGTCGAAACATCATTTTTCTAAAAAATGCTTGTTTTAGTCGAGCAAGTATTATTTTTCTAACCAAATGATAGGAGTGGGAAGAGGGAGTAATGTGTTTGAGAAGCCATACATCTGCATCTAGATAGGTTTTACAAGCCCAAATACTCGTATCATCAACATACACAAACCAAAGAATGTAAGATAACATAAAAATACAGTAGATCCTGGTAGAAAAGGGATGTCAACTTCCTCTGTCAGTTAAACTTCTGAACTACTTGACATAAATGTTGAACTCAATTATACATTTTGTCATTTTTTTATAAAATCTTCCACGTTAACTGTGTCATTGATCCGTTAATTAATTTAATTTTAAAAAAGAAATAATGAAATTGTATTGATTCATAAAAGTCAACAAGGAATATTAAAGATATATATATCCTCATTTTATCGTTCTTATCTTAACATACTAACATACTTCTAACAAATCATCTAGTGTGCAAAATAAAACATTGAAAAGTATAAGAACTTACCATACACATATTGGGTAAGTTACCATACACTTGTTTATCATCTTACTCTTTTATCTAACTCATGTTTTTATTGTATCTTATTCTACCACTAAATAGGCAATCAAAAGAATTGAATCAAACAAAGTTTTAAAAAAGATCTTAAGAATAAATAAAGAAACATAAAAGGAGCTTTTAGGAAGCTAATTTAAGGAGTTTCTCGTCCTCCTCTGTTTGAAGACCCTATGACACTACCCAGTAGTTTTTAATTTAGAAGCAACTTTTAATCCAAAAAATATGAAAATATCAAACAATTTTGACTTTAATTTTAAAGCTCTTACTTCTAACTTTAAAGTAGCTTTTAAGGACAAAAAAGTCAGACCAAATTTCTTGGGTGTGCGTACCTTCCAAAATTGTCCTTCAGCAGGAAAGCCAATAATGGCTCCACATACTCATCCTGCAAATCACTGTGCAAAAAAAGCATCTTTCACATTTTGGTGAGAAGACGAATGCTGGGTGAAATCCACGGTAATAAATAGGTGAATAACAGCAATATTTACAATAACTGAAAAAGTCTTGGAGTAGTCTACTTCATAAGTTTGCCCATAGCCACTGTCAATGAACCAGGGTGCACCCATCCAGATTCACTTCTGTTGACTAAACTTATTTATCTTGTGCTGGTTTATATGTTCTGGAGTCTGTTTCTCATTGTATATTTTTTGTCCTTAGGAGGATATTTTGTTTGCCCCCTAGTTGTTTTTTATCTTAATTCTGTCTAATAAAATTCTCATATTCTTTTAAAATTACATTAGATTGTACTTTCACTTCTCCATTAACTGGTATGTTGATCTGTTAGAAAGTTGAAACCACAGTACCTATAAACTACTGACAAGCATTTGATCTTTTTTTTCTTTCTTTCTTTCTTATTTGTTTGAAATTCGTCTTTTCATTAATGGAAGTTTGCTTCCATTTTCAGGGGATGCATAACTGTATTGTAAGCCTCGCTTTAAGGTACAATAAATATCTTCTTTCTTCTTGTAGAAAGGGAGATCAATGTTCTTTCTGCATGTTGTATATCTCTTCATTTTCTTAAGTTTTTTCTCAAATATATGGGCAGGAAACGTCCAACTTGTGCTCAGAAGAATGTGAATTTACCTTTCTTTGGAGAGCTTTCTATTTTCTCGCTGCTAGTGCTAATATTCAGCGTGACATTTGCCGTTTTATGGGTTGTATTTCGGCACGAAGCATTTTCATGGTTTGGCCAAGATTGTCTTGTGAGTTCCAGTTTCTAGTACGTGTGCATAAGTCTTTCTATTGTCATTCTGTTTCCAAATTTAAACTTTAAGACAGTGAGGCAAACACTGAAATGTATTGTATGACGATGCTTAATATGAATGCCATCTCTTTTCTGGAAACTTGACACTGAATACGGATTCTAATCGGAGGAGCCGAGAGAGCCCGAGAAGAACCCAGGAAATTGATTTTTGTAACAATGGCAGAAGTTGCTCTGGTTTCCAGCTTTGCATCTGCCTAGTGTTGATATGTTCAGTTTTATAAAAAAAAAATAAAAAATCTCCGCATATTTAATTGCAGTCACTTGTCTACATATATTTATACATGTTTGAATGTTCACATCAGAGCATATGTTCAGCCAAAGAAATATAATGCATACATTTTTCCACTTAATCATTGTAGAGTGAATGTTTATTCTTGTTGAGACAAAACTGGTCTCTCTTTTGATTTCGTAGTGAGCTTTCTCAAGCATTGCACTAAAGAGTTGTTTGTTGTCTCAATTGTGGGTTCTGTCATTCAACGATGATAAGCTGTTTAAGCTTTTGTTCTATGCGATTTACTTGACATGTGGCTTTATTCTTAACAGGGCATCTGTTTGATGATAACAGTATTACAGATGGCTCGGTTGCCTAATATTAAGGTACCTTAATGAGTTCCTTGTGTATATATTATAACTGTTATTTCCTTTCTCGTTTTGTTCCAATATCTGTTGTCATCTCCCATAATTTACGTTACGAATCTGATATCGTAGGTTGCAACGGTCCTACTTTGCTGTGCATTTATATACGACATTTTTTGGGTATTCATATCTCCAGTGATATTCCAGAAGAGTGTCATGATTACAGTAAGTGATTGTTTGATTGCAGTTTGGACCTCCAATATCCCTAATCGTATACCCAAACCATCCCGTTCTTTCCTTTCCGGTCATTATTTTTTGCTGTCACAGACAGTTTCATTCTACAACCGCCTTTCATCTTGCTGTTAATGTCTAGACTGTGATTCTCTTCTTCAGTTTTTGGTTTTAAAAACTATTTTCCTAAACTATTTTATTCTACTTACAGAAATTTTCACTCAAAATCTTTTTTAGCGTGATTTTTTAGAGAATTTCACCATTCTAAATTAATTTTTTCAAATTTTCTATTTTTTAAATATTTTATTTAAGTAAGACAATTCAAATTTATTAAATTTTAATTTTTTATGTATTTCAATGTATTAAATTATTTAAATATTAAATAATTATTAATAATTAAAAAATATCAATATTGATGATATTTTTAGTTAAGTTGATATTTCTTCAGTCAAATTTTGTCAAAAAAAAAAATACTGGATTGAAGTTTTGTTATCACTTTTTTAATAATGTTGGCTAAAGATTTTTTCAATTAACATTAGTAAAAAATAATTATAATCAATAGACTGAAATTTTTTTCAACATTTGAAATTAAAAATTTTAATAAATTATTGACAAGTAATAACATTGATGATAAAAAAAGTAATTATTTAGATATAAAAAAAATACTACAATAGAAACAAAATATTCACATATGTAAAGGAAATTTTCCTTAATATTGATTGAGAAAATTCTGATTAATATGAAAAGAAAATATTTACAATAATAAAATAATTTTAACAATTTAAATTAAAAATAATTCATATTAATCGTTTTCCTTTTTCTTTTGCTTTTTCATTCTCAACTCACTGCTGAAATGAAACTCTTAGATTTATTAGTAAAGAATATGGAGCTTGTGTTCTTTGAACTGAAAAGGTGTCCTATAGTCATGAGTTTTATTTTGTAGGTTGCTCGTGGTGACAAGGCTGGTGGTGAAGCAATTCCTATGCTTTTGAGATTTCCTCGCTTGTCTGATCCTTGGGGTGGCTATGATATGATTGGATTTGGAGATATTCTCTTTCCTGGTTTGCTTGTTTCGTTTTCTCGTAGGTATTTAGTCAAAAACTTTAAAAAATGATTCTTTTCCATACACTTTTGAATGTACATTATACAAGATGGCTTGTTTTGGATTGTCTCAGATTCGACAAAGATCATAAGAAGGGGGGCGTGAGCGGATATTTTCCTTGGTTGATAATTGGCTATGGCTTTGGTAAGTAAGTTTGGTTTGAATGTTTGGTGGATTGGTCCTTTTATTTAAACATTTATTTTGGATTTCAGGGCTGTTCTTCACATATCTGGGGCTATATATGATGGACGGTCATGGACAGCCTGCACTCCTCTACCTTGTTCCCTGCACACTAGGTAACCTAGTTTGTGCTTCTCTCATCATTTAGCTAACTTTTCTGATGCCAACGTATGATGATGACAGGAGTGACTGTGGTATTGGGATGCAAAAGAGGCGAGCTAAAGACCCTTTGGAATTATGAAGCAGACTTGTCTTCCTCCACCTCCACCCCCTCCTCCAAACAGCCTCCCCAAGTTTAGATGCTTCCTCACTCATTCCTTCCTCCATCTCTTCCATCACTATAACTATCTATTCTATCTTTTTATTCTTGCAAAAACTTCATCCAACCCAATTCAATTTCATTATATAATCAAAATATTACTTGTTCAATAATTTCATTATTCAAAAATTATATCATACCAATACTATGTATTCTTATTTTATAAACTTATATCTAAAAATAACAATTTAATTCAATTCTAATTAAATTTAGTATTTTTGAAAAATATTTTTGGTGTCTACTTTTATATAATATTATTTTATTTTTATTAAATAAAAATGAATTCATTAATTAATCAGAAATAACATTATCTCTCCTTCTAATTCAAAATTTGTTTTGTAGACAGTGGGTAGCTTTACACAATATTGTTATTAATTATTTTTTTTAATAAAATATAAAGTAGTCTTATAATAAAATAGACACTAAAAACAAATTTTAAAAACTGTCGTTTATTTAATGTGTAGATATTTGAAATACAACCAATATTATCGATTAAAACTTACGTAATTCGTCATCAACGTTAACCATATTCATATTAAAAACAATATATTTTTTTGTGAACATAGTTGAGAAATAAGAAAGGCATAAGAAAGATAAAAATAAATAAATTAATTAATATAACGATAAAGCTTTAGGAATAAACAATAATTTACCTTTGAATAAAATTTATTAATGCATTTGGATTACAAATGGTAAGAATTAGCTAAATGCGACATTTTTCCTTAAATATAAACTATAGGTTTGTAATTATCTATAAAAATAATAATTTTAATTGTATAGGAATCCATGGTAAAAACAAATAAAATTCGTTTCTTTTTCTTTAATAAATTGAAATTTTTCTTGAATATATTAAAAAATAACTAAAAACTTAACCGAAATTGGATATTAAAAAATATATTAGAACTACAGACTTAAGAAAGATAATTAAATTAACAGGACTGCATAGAAAATAATATATAAATATATATGATAAATTTTTTGTTTTTAAAAATTAGAGTTATTACTTTTTATGTACATATATTGTAAAGGTAGTATATATTTTGATAACTAGTAAAAATAAATATAAAACTTTTTGGTATATATATATATATATTGTTTATGAATAATTATGAAAAATAAAAATTTAATTACATATTATTTTTTAGATACGTTTTAATATTATAAAGAATTTATAATTGTGTATAATGTTGATGGATCGAGCTTGGATACAATTATTTGTAATTAAGATGTGAATTTTAAATTTCAGGAGTCCATTTTAACTTGATTCTCCTGATATTTAGCATGGCGAGAAGAGAACCAATCCATCTGATAACTATATTTTAGTTTGACAAT
>Ga0099825_1009515_pt1 | contig 11054 bp, 4 predicted proteins | sample SiratroredBW_FD_76838 | JGI IMG/M metagenome (GOLD analysis project Ga0099825, IMG submission 76838) | Root nodule microbial communities of legume samples collected from California, USA - Siratro red BW | ecosystem: Host-associated > Plants > Roots > Nodule | place: USA: California | collected...
ATATATATATATATATATATATATATATATATATATATATATATATATATATATTAACGTGTGACACTTATTATTATTTTAGATTATATTTTATTTAATTTTATCAAAAACATGTTTTATTGTAATTTTAATTTTTGAAGTTTTATTTTAATACGAAGGTTAAGAAAAAAGAATTTGTTCTCAATCAAATTAAAGATACTTGAGGAAGATTAACATGCCTTTAAAATAACAAGTTAAAAGTATTAGCGTTACATGAACACTAAAGATATTGTATACTTCCTTTAGAAGCACAATAAGATAAAAACTTCAAAACAAATGTTATAAATTTAGATTTCGAGATGCAACTGGATCCTATAACAAAGAACATTTATACAACATGAGATAAAGAGTAACTAAAAATATTAATAAATTAATTGGTGTAATTGTTAAGCCAAGAATATATAAGGATATTATTCTTAAATGATATAAATTGTTTGATCCATGTAATTCTTCTCTTCCTTCTCAATAACACTCGTTAATTCAATTAATTGTTTTTACTTTGCTTTCAATGCTTATTTTGACCAATGCTTATTTTGACCTGATCAACCTAATCTTGATTTTATAATTTTAACTATAGTTGGAACCTCTCTTTTAATTTCATTCTAGGTAAAAAAAAAAAATACTAATACCACTTATATTTTAGGAATAAGGGTAAAACTCATAAATAAATTTTATATTTTCGGTCATAATGTTCATTGCTTAAAAATTTTCTTCAATGAATAAAGATCTTATTTAAGTAATTGAGAACTTCTCCCATAAAAGATTAGAGTTACATTAAATTTGTGAATCGACAACTTAATTGAGTGAACAAAACCATTGGATAAGGAATAGATTAAACTGCATGAAAAAGATTAGTCAAATCAATTATCAATGATTAGGGGAGGGGGACAAGGATGAATATTGCAATGTTCTTTCAAGCTGAAGTATTGTTGAACTATAATGAACTTCACTTGAGGAAAGTATTCGAATGAAGGGAGAAGATATGAAAAGTATTCATTTGAAAAATGAAGGACATATGGGAGATAAACTTGGGGTTTGTGAGATTCATAAGGGTAAAAATAAATGTGATGTAGCTAAAGAGGGAACTAGAAAACAATAAGATAGAAAATATCAAGATCGATATTAACATACCAAGATTCAGTAAAGGTGAAAATAATAACCAAAGCAAAACACATAGAAAGTAGGGAGTATATCTACTAGAGACAGTTAAAAGCCTAAGACAAACAATAAGAGAATGTGAGGGAAATGAAAAAAAGATAAAATGGGTAGAGTAGAAGAATTCGAAAAAAGAGAGTGAAAAATAATGGAGGGGGCGAGATGTAAATATTCCAGTGACAAAATTCAAAGCTAGAAAAAGGTTAGTTGGGATATTTGCATGTAAAAAAAGCTTTATGAATTCTCTTTATTGGGAAAAGAAAGAGATATGAATTCAAAATTTTGTGAGATGAAACAATGCTTGTGATAGGGTCAATGGGGGAGACCCAAAAAATGCTCTATGCAAAAGGTGATGATCTAGGATAAGTGTTTTATTATGTGGATAAATGGAACCCAAATATTATCTTTGGAAATAAGCTAGCATGACTTCTATATGTAGGAATTCCAATGGGTTTGATGGAGTAAGGATATTGAAGAATATAATCGAAGTATTATTGCACAATGACCATATCATATTGAAGAATGAGCTAAGAACAAGAAGCATGGACAATAGTGGAATTGAAATAAGAGAACAAATGTAGGTGTCACAGGTGAACGAGACACATTCAAGATGAAGAAATGGTAGGTAATGAGATAACAATGATAGTGAAATAAAGAACGGTGGTCAGAGTGATGTACACTCAACCTACCTAATGGAAGAATTGTCATGTCAAGGGATTACGAGGATGCTAGTCTAACAAAGGATTAAAGTATGGAAAATGTGCCCTTGATCTAGAAGAAGAATGATAAGCTACCTATATCCAGAGGTATGTTCAATCTCTTTTCTAAAATGTAGAGTGTATTTTGGGTGGCTAGTAGTTAAGAGTGGAATGGATAGCAAAACATGTTACTAGTTTTACTAACATCTCTTACTAGATCTTCCCATGATATGTTGATTAAAGTAGTAAGGGTGAAGTTGAAACTACTTTATAAATATATAATAATTTATTATTTTATGTGTCGGCTGAGTGCGTCCTCCATTTTTTTAGCATGTTAATACCTAATTTAACTTGGTGACAAATTGTTAAGGCAGTTCAATCCAAACACAAATCAACTTAGAAATCCAAGCAATTAAATCACAACCAAAATTACACAGACAACCTAAACCAACAAAATCAAAACCGCATAACCAATAAGTCAGAAATCAAACTTCCATTTGCAATGAAAAATCAAGCATTGTTTTCAAATGATACGATAACCCACCAACCAAAAGTCTTAAACTCTAAAGGTACATACAAAAAAAAAATTGATTTGTGTTACCAATTAGCTAAAAAAACAACACAACAAACCTAATTGTGTAAAATCTGAAACTTACTAGCTCCAAAATGTAGAAACAACAACTAAAACAACTTCTAAACCACCTCACAAATGGAGAATACCAGCTCAAATGGAGAAATCCACCCCAAAACAACAAACTCTCAATGTACAAATAAAAAATTGCACTTAGTGCAAATAAACCCAAGGAAATCACGATTAGTTAAGCAATATGACTTACTCGTTTTTAGATTATAGACAAATGGCGATGGTGAAGGCCCAATTTTGGTGTTTTATACCCAATTCCACAAGCATACGTTCTTGCATATGAAATGGAAAAAATCAATTAGTGAAATGGGAAGAAAATAGTCATTTGTTGGTTTGTTAAGGCAGAGCAGTGAGTTTTTGTGATTTCGAGACACATCAGCGAAGTTGTAGAGGAAAGAGCTTATCACACACAAGAAAAAGTGTGAGACAGAAGAAAGGGAAAGTGGGTATGTAAGGATTTTTAATTGCATTATGTGTCAGCCAAGCCAATGCTAAAACTCACTCTTGCTACACACACAAATATATTAAAAAATTAAATATCACTCTAATGTTCTTTTATTTAATTAAAAACAATTATCCCTTTCGATGTCAGTTTAGTTGACGCTATCTCTTTTTATGTTTTGTTTTCATTTAGCGCCGATTTTAGAATGGGTCTGACCATCACAAATTTTTTCATTATTTTAACATTTGTTTAGAGTGGGTTTGGCCAACACTATTTGTTTTCCTTCTATGATCGATATTATTTTCTTACCGTTATTAGACAGTTTTCTTATAGTGGGTGATTACAAATGTGTGATTTAATTTTTTGTATCCATTGAATTATCTAAATATCTAAAGTTAGTGTTTTTAATCTCATAATCATGTCATAATGACTAAAATCACACCTATAGCCATGTATGAAAAATACAATGTTTAAGGGTATATTTAAGCAAACATTTTCATAAAATTTTATTACGATAGAAAAAAAATGAGTTTCTTTCTAAGTCGAAACTTAATTAATGATAAATTAATTTGCATTGAATTTTCCAATATTTTTTTAACTTAATTAAGTTTTAAATATCTTATAAATTTAAGTATTTTTAATTGACTTTATATTAAAAGAATTATTATATTTAGTACTTAATATATTCTTCTTACTTTTTTTAAATACTCTCTTGTTTTATTTTGTTATTAACAAGATGACATTATCATTATTCTCATTTTTACGTATTTAATTCGTCAATTTTCTTTTCCTTCTCTTCTAACTCACTGATCAACTTTTTCTTAAAAAGAAAAAAGTTAATTGACTAGTTAAAAGATATCTGGAGAATGAATTGAATACAAAAATATTTAACAGTGATATAATCTCATTAATAACAAAAATCAACTAACAAAATACTCATACAAAAATAGAAAAATATTTAAACTATTTAATATGAGATACAGATACTTGAAATACAATTAAAGTTAACTTTTTAAATTTTTTTTCTTACCTGCACATTTCGTCTCAAACTAACGTTATCATGAGCCACCCACTCAAAATTTTACGACTATCAAATGATCCTGGCATCTTCTTCATATTGGTCAGTGATACGGGTTCTGCGATCTCATGTGTGATCATGAAGAAAACTGAAGGTTTTGCAGTCAAAATTGATGACCCCAAAGTAAACCAAATTAAATTGACTTCAATAATACCATAGTACTCGCCAATTCATGGCACCAGACACTGCAATAAATCAAAACCCTATCTCTCTTCAACCCTTTATTTATTTCATGCATTTATTCTTCCATTTTCAAACTTCTTTACAACACTAAATTTTTAACAACTTTCACTTTTTCCTTCCCGCGCAACTGTGTAAATTTCATTTTTTATAATATATCATTGTTTATGTAATATTACATTATTAAAAAATTGCTTATTAGGAGCATTAACTATATATGTCTTTCTACTAATAATGAGATAATGTGTTGCTGATCTTGATGAATTGTTAAAACAAATTATGAAGATAATGGTTAGTGAACAAGTTTCTATAAGAATAACAAGTTAATTATTACCATTTTTTATTATTGAAGAATGAAAATTTCTTTTATATGAATTGAAGATGGACATGTTAACTTCAACCTAGGGGATTAACAAAACCAAAATTGTTATAATAATGCATTGGTAGATTATGATAATGTTGGGTAGTTTTTAAATGTGTGATTTAGCAATGCTTCCATAGAAAAATGCATGAGTGGTTGATGTTGAGAGATGAGAAGAAAATGGTATAATTTATAATGCATTTCATTAAATTTTTCAAGCAGTCTTAGGATCAATTTTTAGGTGAATCTAGTGTACCTGGTGAAAATTGAACTAAGCAAACTATAAAACCTTAAGGAATTAATGCATGATTTACTAAATTCCTGTAATTTTTTTAAATTTATAAAAATAAATAATTTTTTTATTTTTTATATAAATGAATAAATTGTATTTGAAGAATGATTTATTCATTTTAAAAATTTTTCTAAACACGATTAATCCCTTTATATAAAAAAAATAAAAGTTTATCTATTTCTATAAATTTCAAAAAAATTACACCAATTTCACAAATTTTTTTCTTTTGGAGAAAAAGAAAGATGACAAGTTTAAGAGAGTACAAAGACAAAAATATTTTTATTTTTATTTATACTGTGTTCTTTTTTTCAGAAGAGATATTTATGTCATTTATGCATGTTTTTCTCTCTTTCTTTTTCACATTTTTCACAGGTAAGCAATTTTTAAATTATCTAACTTTTTTTTCTTTCACCTTTTTTTCTTCACACTAGTTTCTTGAACCAATCATTAACTGTGAGAGACACTAATCACCTGGTGAAAGATGATGGTTATCATAATTTGATAATGGAATGTACACGTAACAACGTGATAAAAAATGCTTTAACGGATATTAATAAAATAATAGTTAAATAATATAAAGCAATATTTGAGAAAAAAAAATCATAATTCAACAATACTAAAAATATAAATAATATATATTTTATAAGTTTAAAATATATAAAGTACACATAAAAAAATCAATTTAGATATATCGTAACATTTATACGTCTAACATTCAAGAAGTGCAAATTAACATTCTTTCACAATGAGAAGTTAAGATCTACGACAAAAAAAAACAAAAGCAAAAGCAAAATAACGTTATATTAAGAACTTTATTATTATTGTAAATAAATTATAGAAAAACTTAGATATTTTTTATTGACTCGTTATAAATCTGTATATTTATTTATTTATTTTTATCAATTTTCTAGTTTATTAACTCATACATTTTGGGATTGATTTAATTCTAAATTCGCTCTCTACAGTTAGAACAGATTAAACACAAGACCAGTTCCTTGGTTTCTGGTTAAATTGGTCAATCTGATTGATTATTTCTCATAACTTACGGGGAAAAAAAGTGTACTTAACAAAAAGATATATAATAGTCTTGAATATTGTATCAATTGGCTCGGCAATTAACTTCACGCGATGTTAACAAAAATAGAAAAGGTTGAATGTTTACTTTAAATTTAAATTTGGAGTGAATAGGTAGAAAAATAGAAAAAAAAAAGTAAAAAAAAAAGTGTGATAAATAAGGTGGTGAGAAAGAGATGAAGAAAAAAAAAATAATAATTCAAGGATTATTGATAAAATTCACATATAGTTTACATTATTATTTTTAATAATAGACTTATATTAGGTATCATGAATTTTGATAATAAAATTAAATCTTTGAGTTTAACATATTTAATAATAAAAATATATCCTTCACTTCAACGTAAAGAACATCCTAAATACCAAAACTATATATTCAACTATATATTTATATATAATTTTATCTTTTTGACATAATCTCAAGTTACACTGGATCATCTTTTTTATAACAATTTACTTTTTTAATCACGATAAAAATATTAGTTATCTATGATTTTTTTCACGTATTAATATTTTGGTCTTTACCTGCTTTAAATCAAAATACTGGTCATTGTTTTTAGTTATTTATATTACACGTTTTTCAGCTATTTCAATTTTTTTTTCCTACAGAAAACCTAATTTTATAATTAAAATGAAATTGGGGGTAGTTATGAATCTTGTCATGAACAAAGAGTAGGATCTCAATGTATCTCGAAAACACAACTCCACACATTAATGATATATTTTACCTATTTTTTTCACTTGATTCTTTGACTAACTCAACCTTTTAATTATAAAACTAATGTCTTTGACCAATTGACTATTAGAAATTTTGGAATATTTGTGTTTTCTTCCGTCTTAGCTTGTGTCTTAATACATACCTTGACTAACTTGGTTTTTTAAATAAAAAATCACTAGTTTAATAAGATTATGATACCTACTTTGAATTATTATATTTGATTTTGATGGGTGACCCTATGTGTTGCATTTATTTAATTTATATCATATTATTTGATAATAGTAGATAGATTGGCTAATTTAATATATGTCCTAATATTAATAATTGTCATAATTGATATAATATGTCCTAATAATAAAATTAAAAGTGTATAGTTTTGTAATAGGAAGACTCTTCTACATCAATTTGAAGTCATAACAAATGTAGAAGGGTTCCTATATTATATGTTTTGAAGTTATAACTTATGTAATGTGTGGAATTTAGAAAGAAAATATTTTTTTTCTGTCTTTCAAATTTGTAATTGAAAGCAAAACATACCATATATTTGGCAACAAAGCAAATTCTAATATTCATTCAAAATAGTGAATATTAAAATTTATCAACAATTTTACCTACAAATACTTCAAATTTAAATGTAAATATTAAATCAAAACTAAACTAATTATAATTACTAATAAAAATTAAACGTTACATATGATCGTAAGATCAAACAATTGTAACTACTAATTTCTAATCCATAAAAAAAACTTACACAATCACGATATTTTTTTCCAATTGTTTTTCAGTCTAATAACTCGTCATTAAAAAAATTTATTTATATATATGAATATATAACGTAAATTAGTTTTCTTTTATAATAACGTATTTAAAATCAAAACATTTATTTTATTCTTTTAAATTTGAAGTGTTATATTATATGTTTATGTTGTATTACATGTTTTCAAGAATCTTTAATACTCATATAGTTTATGGTCTATGTCTAATATATGATATAGTAGTTACACTCAAAATTATTGTGTTGTTTGTTGTACTAATATGTGAAATTTAACTAAGTTAATTTATTTAAAATTAATGAGAATTTAAATATATTATTCTTGTACTACTTACAACTTTTAAATTTGTGTATAATCTTCTATATAATAAATAAAATCATATTATGTATTTGATGTAAGATAAATAATCTTCAATTATTAATAACACATGAATAAAATATATTGACTAATTGTTAATTATTATGTTTATTATATATCATCTATAGTAAGTAAGTTTTACATACATATTTTATAACCGTAATTCTAAAATTAATTGAACTAAAATTATTCTTATTTGAAGTTACTAAAAATTATAACTTTATTTTTAATATTAGCCATAATCTTAATTTACTTCTATCTAATCTTAAGATGGTAGAATATACAATTCTAATGTTAATTTAATTAAAATTAATCATATTTTGAATTAAGATTAATGTAAATATACAGTAAATTTGACTGTGTTTCAAAGTTGTTTTGGATAAATGTGAGCACTCTATGTCTAGAAAAGTAAATATTAGAGTTTATTAGTATACATAGTTTTTGTTATAATATTTTAAATAACATTTGAGAATATGTACGATTTAGTCTTTTTCATTTTATCAACGCATCATGTGTTGAGTAAATGTGAACACTCTTTATAAGTTAAGAAAAGTAACTATTGGAGTTTACTATTAATAATATACAGCAATATTTTCTTTTTCATTTTTGTCTAATCTCACATATATTGTATCAAAATTTATTTTGCATTTACTCTATAATCCCCTTCATTGTTAATAATTTCATATGATATCAAGATTTTAAAGGATCTTTGAGGGACTATGAGAGAGAAAGAAAAGAAGCCAAAAATTAAGATAGAGAAACTACATTCAAACAAAAATGATCTTCAGTAGTTCTTTACCTTTACTTCCCACCTTTTCTAGTGAAAAATTTTATATTTAGGTTACAAAGATGATGACTTACTTGAGAGCTCCAAGGTTTTAAGATATGATGGAAGACTATATTATTCAAACTCCATTACCTGAAAACTCGATAGTAGCACAACTCAAAATTCATAATTAAGAAATGGAAAAGAAAGGAAAAATTCTTCCATCATACTATAATCTTTAAATGGTGATATTTTCATCAAGATTGTTACTCTGGAAACTAGCAAGCAAACTCAGGACTAATTGAAGGAGGACTTTGAGAGTGATAAAACAAAAAAAGATAAAAGTTCTAAATCTGAGAGAAAAGTTTGAAGGTATCATAATGAAGGATGATAGATGTGTCAAAGAGTTCATTAATTGACTTTTAAAGGTGGTCACACAAGTAAGGTTGTTTGGTGAAGAATTGAGTGATCAACAAGTGGTAGAAAAATCTTAGTATGTTTGGAAGGTTTGAATAAAACATTTACTCTCTGGAAGAGAAGAAGGATTTCTATATAATAATAACAAAACTAGTGAATGCTCCACAAGCCACTAAGCATAGACAATCTCTCAAAATGAAGGAAAATATACAAGGTGCTATAATAACATAGAGAAAAGGTAAAGTCCAATAATAAAAAATAATTAGTGGTGATAAAAAGGATAACAAGTTTAAGGAATAGAGCAACCAAGATAAAACTTGGAAGAAGCTTGCATAAAGAAAATCGATATTGAAAATTTTTGTTGGTTAAAAGTAAACAATAGATATAGAGTTTCTAACCAAGATGAAAAAATGGAGAAAATTTATAAAAATAGACAAAACTAGTAAGAACATATTACTCAGACTTTTCAAAAACACCACCAAACAAAGGAACAATTCATTGTTTCAAGATGATACTTAACTAGTAAGAGCAGAAAGCTCTAACAATAGACAATGGCACACAAATCACATGACTCATAATGCCAATATCTTCAAATAGTTAGACAAGACATACATGTCCAAAGTCATTATTGGCAATGGAGAACATGTTATAGTGAAAGGCAAAAGAGTTGTATTTGTTGAGACTTTCTGAGGCACAAAAATATATTTTAAATGTTCCGTTTGTACATAGATTGAATGCGTGTGAGAAAGATGATAGAGAAAAGTCATTCCCTAACTTTTGAAAAAAATGAGGTGTAAAATATTTTATTCATCCAGAAGTGACCTAATGACCATACAGATGAAAGATAAAAGCTTTTTAATTTCTCTAAAAGGAAAAAATAATTTATTTTAAGGAGAATAAGGTTCTTAATGATCTATAGCAAAAAGAACTTTGTTGAGACATTACAAAAGAATGTTGTGAATATTTATTTTGTTGTTGTGAAGCAACAAAATAATCATAAAATTATTTTGAATCTATTTGAAGTAAAATGAACAACTCAATCCTAAAATCATTTACATGAAAATCAAATGATAAGGAAAGAAAAGTGAGATGGTTTGGAGGAGCATTAACTCAAATGAGACGCATTTTGACAATTGTGAGCAAGAGTGGAAAATAAAACAAGATTTTGAACTTCATAAGCTCACAGATGCTTTTGAACAAAAATTTCAAGAAAAATAGGAAGATGACAATTAAGAAACATGACAAGGATGACAAAGAAGACAACCACGATAACAATAATGAAGACAATCATAATGATTGCACTGATGATTATGATTTGAAAAAATATTGTAGTTATGAATATCAAATGGTAAATAAAATAGAATGAGAAAGATACTTCAAAAAAAAAAGTTTGAACCTTAGAAGTATTAAAAATCGTATCAAGGAGGAGTGTTAGAATTTAAAAAGTTTCTTACTATCTAATGGATCTTTATCATTAATTTTTCATTTAATAAATACATTACTTTTTACAACTTGTGAAATATGTATAATTTAGTCTTGTCCTTTATCAACACACCACATGTGGAGCATATGTGAATATTTTTTGTAACTCTACAAAAGCAACTTTTGGAGTTCATTTGTATGAATAATTTTTGTTGCCATGGGAAACATTTTCTTTTGATAATATGCAAAAAAATTATTTTTTATTTTTCATTCTTATCTCACTCTTCTATTAAATTTTTTTTTTCATTTAATCTAATAATCTTCTTCATTGTTAACACTTTAATAAAGCAAGACAACAAACAAAAAGACAACACAAGAACTTCAACTTTAATGGCATTGGAGAGCAACGAGGATATGATAGGTGTGGAAGGCACATTAGTAGAATAGGATTCTACATCGATTCTGAGAGGTTTTATACATCGATTTCGCAATCGATGTTGATGCAAGTGATGTAGAAAGTCATAACATTTTACGTTGGTTCTTCAACTGATATAAAATAATATACCTATAATATCGATTATAAACATAAACGATGTAATAGAGCTCTTAAAAGAGTAAAAAATGAGACTTATTACATCG
>Ga0099825_1009517_pt1 | contig 11051 bp, 4 predicted proteins | sample SiratroredBW_FD_76838 | JGI IMG/M metagenome (GOLD analysis project Ga0099825, IMG submission 76838) | Root nodule microbial communities of legume samples collected from California, USA - Siratro red BW | ecosystem: Host-associated > Plants > Roots > Nodule | place: USA: California | collected...
AGCTTGTCTTATAAGCTAGGGTTTCTAGACCTAGCTTCTCCCATACCCTACCTAGATAGCTTGCATGGGAAGCTAAGTAGCTCATCCTTTCTTCTATAAATAAGAGGTCTAGGAACCTCTCTTATAGATTTAATTTGAGTAATGAAATGCTGCCAAATTTTCATCACATTGCCTCAAGTTTCACATTGAGTTCCACATTGAGTTTCTTCTCCTAGAAGCTAGAAGCTCTCTCTTAAAGGTTGGCTTAACCTCCTTCAAGGCTTTCACCACCTACTTCACCATAACCGCCATACTTCTTACATACGTTTGCTTCCTCCATGGTTCCTCTTCCATTCTCCATTGCTTCCGCATCAAGAGAAGCTCCTTCCATGCCATTTTTTGGTGCAACAAAGCTTCAACAAGCGCTACATCCATTGGAGCTTGCACAAGAAGCTAAGGCACCTAGGAGCTCCTCCATCACTTTCACCTATCCATACTTGTCAAAAAATTATGGAATTTTTGTACTGTTTTATTCGAAGGATTAGAGATTTTATCAACGAATTCTATAAATTTCTAAAAGTTCTTTTAGAAACATATAGATATGTGAAATAATTTTTTTCCAAAATTCCACATTTTACTATTTGTTTTTTTTTTTTACTATTTTTGGCATTTTATTTTCTATTTCAACTATCTGTACTTGTCAAAAAATTCTAGAACTTTTTATGTTCTTTTATTTTATGGATTAGAGTTTTTATCAAAGAATTTTAGAAAATCATGGAATATTTTTCTAAAAAAATATAGACATTTGAAATCCAAAATTCTTCGTAAATTCCTTCTTTTACTATTTGTTTTTTTTTAGAATTTTTGACATAATTTTTTCCTATTTCACCTATCCAAACTTGTCAAAAAATTCTAAACATTTTTTGTCAGAGTTTAAACAGATTATAAGATTTTATCAGAGAATTTTGGAAAATTCTTGAATTTTTATTAAGAAAAATAGTGATATTTGAAATACAAAACATTTTCAAAATTCCATTATTTACTATTTGCTTTTTTCTTTTTTAGTATTTTTGACATTTTTTTTCTATTCTACCTGTCTATTGTTGTCAAAAGAATTCTTAAAATTTTTGTGTTGTTTTTTTGTATGGATCCGAGATTTTATCAAAGAATTCTGCAAAACTATGATTTTTGTTTTTCAAAAAAATAGAGATATTTGAAATCCAAAATTTCACCAAAATTCCATCGTTTACTATTTCTTTTTTATTTTTTTACCATTTTCGACATCTTTTTTTCTATTTTACCGATCCATACTAGTTTAAAAATTCTGAAAATTTTATGATGTTTTATTGTACCTATTATTAGATATTTTATCAAACTACTTCGAAAAATTGTGGATTTTTTTAAAGAAAAATATAGATATTTCAAATTCGATTTTTTTCCAAAACTCCATCATTTACTATTCCATTTTTATTTTTTTGACGTCTTTTTTTTCTCTCTTTCACCTATCTATACTTATCATAAAAATTGTGAAAATTTTTGTAGTGTTTTATTGGATAGTTTAGAGATTTTATCAATGAATTATGGATAATTCCAAAAGTTCTTTAAAAAAATATAGAGATGTGAATAAATTTTCTATAAAACTCCACGGTTTAATATTTGTTTTTTTTTTCTTTTTTTTTTGTATTTTTGATATTTTCTTTTCTATTTGTTTTATTATATAGATTATAGATTTTATCAATGAATTCTGAAAAATTCTTGATTTTTTAAGAAAAATAAAGATATTTTAAATCCAAAACATTTTCAAAAGTTTATAGTTTACTATTTTCTTTTTGATTTTTTAGTATTTTTGACATTTTTTTTTCTATTTTACCTATATATTTGTCCAAAAACACTAGAAATTTTTGTGGTTTTTTATTTTATGGACTAGAGATTTTGTGAAAGAATTTTGGAAAATTCTGGAATTCTTTTATTTTTAAGAAATAGAGATATTTGAAATCGCTTATTTTTTAAAAACTCCATCGTTTACAATTTGCTTTTTTATTTTTTTGACATCTTTCTTTCTATTTCACGTATCCATACTAGTCAAAAAATTTTGAAATTTATTGTAATGTTTTATTGTACTGATTAGAGATTTTATCAAACAACTCTGTATTGTAGATCTTTTAAAGAAAAGTACAGATATTTAAAATCCAATTTTTTTCCAAAACTCCATCGTTTACTATTTTTTTGACATCTTTTTTCTCTTTCACCTCTCCATACTTGTCAAAAAATTATGGAAATTTTTGTAGTGTTTTATTGGAAGGATTAGAGATTTTATCAATGAATTATGAAAATATCTAAAAGTTGTTTTAAAAAAATATAAATATGTGGAATAATTTTTTTTCCAAAATTTCGCAGTTTACTATTTGTTTTTTTTATTTTTTTTATTTTTCTCATTTTCTTTTCTATTTTATCAATAAATTCTAGAAATTTTTATGTTCTTTTATTTTATGGAATAGAGATTTTATCAAAGAATTTTAGAAAATCATGGAACATGTTTTATAAAAAAATATAGACACTTGAAATAAAAAATTATTCATAAATTTCATCGTTTATTATTTGATTTTTTATTTTTTTAGCATTTTTGATATCTTTTTTTTTTCCTATTTCACCTGTCCAAACTTGTTAAAAAATTCTAAACAGTTTTGTGGTGCTTTATTATACGTATCCATACTAGTCAAAAAATTCTGAAATTTATTGTGAGTTTTTATTGTACTAATTAGAGATTTTATCAAACAACTCTGTAAAATTATGGATTTTTTAATGAAACATAGAGATATTTGAAATCCAATTTTTTTCCAAAACTCCATCATTTACTATTTGGCGTTTATATTTTTGACATCTTTTTTTTCTCTTTCACCTATCCATACTTGTCAAAAAATTATGGAAATTTTTGTGGTCTTCTATTGTATGGATTAGAGTTTTTATGAAATAATTTTGAAAACTTCTGGAGTTTTTTTTTTTTAAGAAAAAGAGATATTTTGAAATCGAATATTTTTCAAAAACTCCATCATTTAATATTTGCTTTTTTATTTGTTTGACATCTTTTTTCTATTTCACCTATCCATACTAGTCAAAAAATTATGAATTTCATTTGTGATGTTTTATTGTACCGATTAAAGATTTTATCAAACAACTCTGGGATATTGTGGTTTTTTTAAAGAAAAATATAGATATTTGAAATTAAATTTTTTTCCAATTTGAAATCCAAATTTTTCCAAAACTCCATCGTTTACTATTTTTTTTTACATCTTTTTTTCTCTTTCACGTATCCATACTTGTCAAAAAATTATGGAAATTTTTGTAGTGTTTTATTTGAAGGATTAGAGATTTTATCAGCAAATTCTGGAAATTTCTAAAAGTTCTTTTAGATATGTGAAATATTTTTTTTCCAAAATTTTGTAGTTTACTATTAATTTATTTTTTATTTTTTTATTATTTTTGACATTTTATTTTCTATTTCAACTATCTATACTTGTTAAAAAAATTCTTAAACTTTTTTTATGTTCTTTTATTTTATGGATTAGAGATTTTATCAAAGAATTTTTAAAAATCATTGAATATTTTTTTAAAAAATATAGACATTTGAAATTCAAAATACTTCGTAAATTTCATCATTTACTATTTTTTTCTTTATTTTTTTACCATTTTTCACATTTTTTCTTATTTCAACTCTCCAAACTTGTCAAAATATTCTAAACATTTTTGTGGTGATTTATTATACGGATTATAAATTTTATTAGAGAATTATGGAAAATTCTTGAATTTTTATTAAGAAAAATGGAGATATTTGAAATACAAAATATTTTTAGAATTTCATCGTTTACTATTTGCTTTTTGATTTTTTAATATTTTTGACATCTATTTTCTATTTTACTTGTTTATTGTTGTCAAAAAAATTCTGAAAATTTTTGTGTTGTATTATATGGATTCGAGATTTCATCAAAGAATTCTGCAAAACTATGGTTTGTTTTTTTTTCAAAAAATTTGATATTTGAAATCCAAAATTTCACCAAAATTTCATCATTTACTATTTCCTTTTTATTTTTTTAGCATTTTCTACATCTTTTTTCTATTTAACCTATCTAATCTTGTAGCATTATGGAAATTTTTGTAGTGTTTTATTATACAGATTATAGATTTTATCAATGAATTCTGAAAAATTCTTGATTTCTTTATGAAAAATAAAGAATATTTTAAATCCAAAACATTTTTAATAGTCTATAGTTTACTATTTGTTTTTTTTTTATTTTTTAGTATTTTTGATATTTTTTTCTATTTTACCTATATTTTTGTCAAAAAAATTGGAAATTTTTGTGGTTTTTTATTTTATGGACTAGAGATTTTGTCAAAGAATTTTGGAAAATTTTGGAATTCTTTTTTTTAAGAAATAAACATATTTGAAATTGAATATTTTTGAAAAACTCCATCGTTTACTATTCGCTTTTTTATTTTTTTGACATCTTTTTTTCTATTTCACGTATCCATATTAGTCAAAAAATTCTGAAATTTATTGTGATGTTTTATTGTACTGATCAGAGATTTTATCAAACAACTCTGTAAAATTGTTGAATTTTTAAAGAAAAATAGAATTATTTGAAATTCAATTTTTTTTCTAAAACTCCATCTTTTACTATTTGGTATTTATGTTTTGGACATCTTTTTTTCTCTTTCGCCTATTCATAATTGTCAAAGAATTATGGAAAGTTTTGTGGTCTTTTATTGTATGGATTAGAGTTTTTATGAAAGAATTTTGGAAAATTCTTGAGTTCTTTTTTACAAGAAATAGAGATATTTGAAATCAAATATTTTTCAAAAACTCCATTGTTTACTATTCGCTATTTTATTTTTTTGACATCTTTTTTCTATTTCACCTATCCATACTAGTCAAAAAATTTTGAATTTTTTTGTGATGTTTTATTGTACCGATTAAAGATTTTATCAAACAACTCTAGAAAATTATGGACTTTTTTAAAGAAAAATAGAGATATTTGAAATCCAATTTTTTACCAATTTGAAATCCAATTTTTTTTCCAAAACTCTATCGTTTACTATTTTTTTTTTACATCTTTTTTTCACTCTTTCACCTATCCATATTTGTCAAAAAATTATGAAAATTTTTGTGGTATTTTATTGTATGGATTAGAGATTTTATGAAAGAATTCTGGAAAATTGTCGAATTTATTTTTTTAAAATAAAGATATCTGAAATCGAAGTTTTATGTTGTGTTTTATTATACTGAGTAAAGATTTTATCAAACAACTGTGGAAAATTGTGGATTATTTTAAGAAAAATAGAGATACTTGAAATCCAATTTTTTTTCCAAAACTCCACCGTTTACTATTGTTTTTTTTAATTTGTTGATATCTTTTTTTCTTTTTCACCTATCAATATTTGTTAAAAAGTTATGGAGATATTTTTGCTGTTTTATTGGATGTATTGTTCATTTAATCAACAAATATTTGAAATCCAAAATTTTTTCCAAATTCCATAGTTTTGCTTTTTTTTATTAATTTTTTAATATTTTTGACATGTTTTATCCGTTTTACCTATCTATAGTTGTGAAAAAATTCTTAAAGTTTTTATGTTGTTTTATTGTATGGATTCAAGATTTTATCAAATAATTCTGGAAAATTATGGATTCTTTTAAGAAAAATAGAGATATTTGAAATCTAATTTTTTTTCCAAAACTCAATTGTTTACTATTGTTTTTATATTTTTTGAAAAATATAAAATTGTGGATTTTTTTTAAAGAAAAATAGAGATATTTGAAATCCAGTTTTTCTCCAAAACTCCATCGTTTACTATTTGGTTTTTGACATCTTTTTTTCTCTTTCACCTATCCATACTTGTCAAAAAAATTTGGAAATTTTTGAAGTGTTTTATTAGATGGATTAGAGATTTTATCAACGAATTATGAAAAATTCTGGAAGTTCTTTTAAGAAAATATAGATATGTGAAATAACCTTTTTGCAAAATTTCATGGTTTGACATCATTTTTTTGTTATTTTACCTATCTATAGTTGTCAAAAAAATCTTAAAATTTTTTTGTTGTGTTATTGTATGGATTCGAGATTTTATGAAAGAAGTTTGGAAAACTATTGTTTTTTTTCAAATAATTGAGATATTTGAAATCCAAAATTTAAACAAAATTCCATCGTTTACAATTTCTTTTTTATTTTTTTAGCATTTTTTGACATTTTTTTTTCTATTTCACCTATCTAAACTTGTCAAAAAGTTATGTAAATTTGTGTAGTGTTTTATTATATGGATTATAGATTTTAACAATGAATTCTAGAAAATTCTTGATTTTTTTAAGAGAAATAGAGATATTTTAAATCCAAAACATTTTCAAAATCATATCGTTTACTCTTTGCTTTTAGATTTTTTAGTATTTTTGACATTGTTTTCTATTTCACCTATATATTTGTCAAAAAAATTGGATTTTTTTCTGGGGTTTTATTTTATGGACTATTGATTTTATGAAAGAATTTTGGAAAATTCTGAGATTCTTTTTTTAGGAAATAGAGATATTTGGAAAACTCCATCGTTTACTATTCTTTTTTTTTTTTGACATCTTTTTTTCTATTTCACCTATCCATACTAGTAAAAAAAATTCTAAAATTTTTTTATGATGTTTTATTGTACCGATTAGAGATTTTATCAAACAAGTCCGGAAATTTGTGGATTTTTTAAAAAGAAAAATAGAGATACTTCAAATCCAATTTTTTTCCAAGAATCCATCGTTTACTATTTCGTTTTTGTTTTTTTGACGTCTTTTTTTTCTTTCACCTATCCATACTTGTTAAAAAATTATGGAAACTTTTGTAGTGTTCTATTGGATGGAATCGAGATTTTATCAACGAATTATGGAAAATTATAAAAGTTCTTTTAAAAAAATATTGATATGTGAAATAAATATTTTTTTTAAATTTCATGGTTTACTATTTATTTTTTATATTTTTAGTATTTTTGACATTTTCTTTTCTATTTCATCTATCTATACTCGTCAAAAAATTCTGGTAATTTTTATGGTATTTTATTTTATGGATTAGAGATTTTATCAAAGAATTTTGGAAAATCATGGAATATTTTTCTAAAAAATTATAGATATTTTAAATCCAAAATTCTTAACAAATTCCATCATTTACTATTTAGTTTTTATTTTCTTAGCATTTTTGACATTTTTTTTATTACACCTATCCAAACTTGTCAAAAAATTAAAGAAATTTTTGTGGTCTTTTATTATGAAAATTATAGATTTTATGAAAGATTTCTAGAAAATTCTTTAGTTTTTATTAAGAAATATAGAGATATTTTAAATCCAAATTATTTTCAAAATTTCATATTTTTCTATTTGCTTTTTGACTTTTTAGAAATATTTGTGGTGTTTTATTGTAGGGATTAGAGATTTTATGAAAGAATTCAGGATAATTCTTGATTTTTTTTTAAATAGATATATTTGAAATCGAATATTTTTGTGGTGTTTTATTATACTGAGTTGAGATTTTATCAAACAACTCTAGAAAATTTTGAATTATTTAAGAAAAACAGAGATATTTGAAATCCAAATTTTTTCCAAAACTCCATCGTTTACTATTGCTTTTTTATTTTTTTGAATTTTTTAACATCTTTTTTTCTATTTCACCTATCCTTACACATTAAAAAGTTATAGAATTTTTTGTGGTGTTTTATTGTATGGATTAAAGATTTTATGAAAGAATTCTGGAAAATTTTGGATTTTTTTTTTTAAAATAGAGATATTTGAAATCAAATATTTATGTGGTGTTTTAATGTACAGAGTTGAAATTTTATCAAACAACACTTAAAAATTATAGATTCTTTTAACAAAAATAGATATGTTTGAAATCCTTTTTTTTTTCAAAACTCCATCATTTACTATTTTTTTTTATTTTTTTGAATTTTTTGACATCTTTTTTTCTATTTCACCTATCCATTCTTGTTAAAAGGTTATGAAATTTTTTATGGTATTTTATTGGATGGATTAGACATTTTATCAACAAATTCTAAAAAATTCTAGATGTTTTTTAATAATACAAATATTTGAAATCCAAATTTTTTTTCCAAATTCCATAGTTTTGCTATTTGTTTTTTTTTTTTAGTATTTTCGACATCTTTTATCAGTTTTACCCATCTATAGTTGTCAAAAAATTCTTAAAATTTGTGTTGTTTTATTATATGGATCCGAGATTTTATCAAATAATTTTGAAAAATTATGATTTTTTTTTCTCAAAAAGAAATACAGATATTTGAAATCCAAAATTCCATTGCGTACTATTTTTTTTTTATTTTTTTAGCATTTTTGACATCATTTTTTTTCTATTTCACCTATCTAAACTTGTCAAAAAATTATGAAAATTTTTGTAGTGTTTTATTATATGGATTATAGATTTTATCAAAGGATTCTGAAAAGTTCTTAAATTTTTTTTAAGAGAAATAGAGATATTTGAAATCCAAAACATTTTCAAAATTCTATCGTTTACTATTTGTTTTTTTTTTTAATATTTTTGACATTTTTTCTATTTTATCTATATATTTGTCAAAAAAAATTGGAAGTTTTTGTGGTGTTTTACTATATGGATTAGAGATTTAAGAAATAATTTTAGAAAATTCTGGAATTCTTTTTAAGAAATAAAGATATTTGAAATCGAATATTTTTTAAAAACTCTATCGTTTATTATTTACTTTTTTATTTTTTTGACATATTTTTTTCTATTTCACCTATCCATATTAGTTAAAAAATTCTGAAATTTTTTGTAATGTTTTATTGTACCGATTAGAGAGTTCATCAAACAACTCTGGAAAATTGTGAATTTTTTTTAAAGAAAAATACAAATATTTGAAATTGAAATTTTTTTCAAAACTCTACGTTTACTATTTGATTTTTAGTTTTTTGACATCTTTTTTTCTCTTTCACCTATCCATACTTATAAAAAATTTATAGAAATTTTTGTAGTGTTTTATTGTATGTATTAGAGATTTTATAAAAGAATTCTAGAAAATTGTAGCATTTTTTTTAAATTGAGAAATTTGAAATCGAAGATATACGTGGTATTTTATTGTACTGAGTGGAGATTTTATGAAACAATTGTGGAAAATTATAGATCCTTTTAAGAAAAATAGAGATATTTGAAATCCAATTTTTTTTCCTAAACTCGACTGTTTACTATTGTTTTTTTGGTTTTTTTTAATTTTTTGACATCTTTTTTTCTGTTTCTCCTATCAATAGTTGTTAAAAAGTTATGGAAATTTTTTTTGCTGTTTTATTGCATGGATTGATCATTTTATCAACAAATTTTGAAAAATTCTAGATGTTTTTTGAAAATACAAATATTTGAAATCCAAAATTTTTCCAAATTCCATAGTTTTTCTATTTTTTTTTATTATTTTTTTAGTATTTTTAACATGTTTTATCCGTTTTACCTATCTATAGTTGTCAAAAAATTATTAAATTTTTTATGTTGTTTTATTGTATGGATCCGAGATTTTATCAAATAATTTTGTAAAATTATGGATTCTTTTAAGAAAAATATGAAACACAAGTTTAGGCCGAGTTCAAGACGAGAAGTGAATTGAACTTTTTAAAAAATTTTGCAAAGAAGGAAAGTGATTTAGATTAGAGAATGAAAATATCTTGATTAAATCAATCAACGCACAATTCTGGAATGTGTAAGCAATTAAATTTACTAAAGCACAGATTTAATTAATTGAATGAATGCAGAAATGTGAATACACTTAGATTCAGTCCATAATTGATACAGAAATATGCAAATCAATTTAATGAAATATATCTGATTATAAAATTAAAATACCACTTCAAGATTCAGTATCCAATATTAAGAAGTTTCAAATATAGTCCAGTGAGTTCCAAGAATGCACTAATGAATATCCTAGAATTTAATTGAATCAGATGCAACACAACAAGTCCAAAGAGCAACTAGTTTCCAATTGAGAAAGCACTCAATGAATTATATTGATCAGTTAATTATGACAGCACCAGCAGATAAAAGAAAACATTTCGAGAAGAGAGAAGAAGGAATCAAGAACACAAAGATTTATCCTGGTTCACCCTTCCTCAAAGGCTACGTCCAGTCCTTTGTAAACTAGCAAAGATTTCCACTAAAAAGATCACAAGATCAGTTTACAACCCTTGCTCCCAGCAAGTTACCACTGCTCCCTACAATACACACTGTTCCCTGTAGTACACACTGCTGCTTGCAATACGCACTGCTCCCCGCAGCACTCACACCTCACTAAACCCTTCAGCAGGTGTGAACCAGTGCAGAAACCCACTGCATAACCCAATTACAAACCAAGTATTTGAATACAATCAAAGACAGATTACAACTCAAGATGAATCAAGGATTAACAATGCAATGCCTCTACACATAATAGTATACAAATGTATTAAGACCACGTGTAGAAGACTTAGCTTTGGTCCAGAACCAAAGTCGCAAACTCTCTCTCAAGAATGTAAAATAAGGTTTAGACCGAGTTCAAGAGGGGGGGTGAATTGAACTTTCAAAATCTTTTCGCAAATCTGATTTGTTCTTGGAATAGAGAATGAAAATTCTTGATTCAATTAATTAACTCGTGTAATTCTGGACTGTCTAGTAAACAATCAAATGTGCATAACAGAAATTATTGAATATAAACCGAAAAAAACAATTTCAATGTAGAAATGTTTTAATCCAAATTTAATATGATTAAACACAATCCAGTAGATTAAAAACAATCCAGAAACACAATTGATTCAGATATATGAAAAATAGATGTTCAGAATATAATCAACTATATGATCAGATTTTAATCCAATCAATTTAAAAGATCGCAGTAGTTGAATAAAGGAAATCAAGAAGAGTAGGGAGAAAAGCAAGAACACAGAATTTTTATCCTGGTTCACCCTTCCACAAGGGCTATATCCAGTCCTTTGCAAACTAGCAAAGATTTCCACTAAACAGATCACAAGATCAGTTTACAACCCTTGCTCCCAGCAAGTTACAAACTGCTCC